>Ga0209542_10000098_pt1 | contig 217381 bp, 225 predicted proteins | sample RifCSPhighO2_01_FD_184028 | JGI IMG/M metagenome (GOLD analysis project Ga0209542, IMG submission 184028) | Soil microbial communities from Rifle, Colorado - Rifle CSP2_plank highO2_0.1 (SPAdes) (version 2) | ecosystem: Environmental > Terrestrial > Deep subsurface > Rock core/Sediment ...
CTAAATTTTTTAGAGTAAAAGTGGGGCGGGACTCGTTCGTTGATGGGAAAAATTATTATCTATGTTTATAATTGAAAATTTGATTTTATACCTATGATATAATTTTGCTAATATGACAGAAGAAAAAAAATACAAAATTCTCCTAGTGGATGACGACAAATTTCTCCTTGATATGTATGCCCTGAAATTTAAAGCTGCCGGGCATGAGGCATTCACATCAGCAAATACTGCTGAAACACTTCAGAGACTGCGTGATGGCGATAAGTTTGAAATAATTCTTTTGGATATCATTATGCCCGGAATGGATGGGTTGGAGCTTCTGGAGACTATAAAAAAGGAAAAACTTGCTGAAGGTGCAACAATTATTATGTTAACTAACGAATCGGACCAGGAAAAAATTTCAAAGGCAAAATCACTGGGAGTAAGTGGATACATTGTAAAGGCAACCCTGATTCCCTCTGAAGTAGTGGAGGAAGTTATTAAAATAGTTAAAAACAACTAGTCCCGTTAGAAGCCGCGACCGCAACTTAAAAAATGGTAAAATTATTTATATGAAAATGTCGAGCAAATATCAACCTAATTTTAGTCAGGACGCGCTCTACGCGGTCTGCTTCTAACGGGATGACAGAAGTACCAAAATTATTGGATAAATTAATAGATCTTGTTTCAAAAGAAGGTGGTTCTGACCTTCATCTTTCTGAAGGTAGGCTGCCGATAATTCGGGTTGCGGGGTCTCTCATCCCTCTGGTAAACGAATCTGCGCTGACACGTTCTGATATGGAGCAATTCATTTCTTCAATGGTCACTCCGGAAAACAAAAAAATCTTTGAGGAGACAAAAGAAATTGATTTTAGTTTTTCACACAAGGATGTCAGATTCAGAGGTAATGCTTTCTACCGTCTTAATAAAATTTCTACTGCCTTAAGGCTTATCCCCAAACGCATAAGGACACTTCAGGAACTTAACCTCCCGCAGATTCTTGAAACTTTTGCCCGAAAACAACAGGGGTTTTTTCTTTGTGTTGGACCAGCAGGTCAGGGCAAATCAACAACCCTAGCTACACTTATTGAGCTCATTAACACTGAAAGGCTGGAACACATCATCACATTGGAGGATCCGATTGAATACCTCTTTGACGATAAAAAATCAATAATTGATCAAAGGGAAGTCTCTATAGATACAACTGATTTTCATAAAGCCCTTACTCACGTTTTCAGACAGGATGCGGATGTGGTAATGATAGGGGAAATGCGCGATCCGGAAACCATATCAGTGGCCGTAACAGCGGCCGAAACCGGACATTTGGTGCTCTCCACCCTTCACACAAACTCGGCGTCGCAGACAATTGATCGGATAATTGACTCTTTTCCAGCTGATCAGCAGGGTCAGATAAGAGCCCAGCTTTCAAGCTCGCTTGCCGGAATATTCTCGCAGAGGCTTATACCAAGGATTTCAGGAGGGCTTATCCCAGCTTATGAACTCTTAATCAATAACAACGCAATCTCAAATCTTATCAGGGACAAGAGAACGCACGAGATAAACTCTGTAATTGAAACAAGTGCTGAAGGGGGAATGATTGATCTTAACCGCTCTCTTGCTACTTTGGTTGCAAAGGGTGAAATAACAATTGAAAATGCATATTTATATTCTCTTAATCCAAAGGTCTTAGAGAAGATGATTTAGAAAAATAATGAACGAAGTGAATATATTTTACTGAAGAAAAATCAATCATGTTATTTAACTATAAAGCTATAGATCAGAGCGGTGAGGTTAAAGAAGGAACGGTTGAGGCGGTAAATATTGATATTGCGATCGCTTCTGTTCAGAAGAGGGGTTTGATTATTTCTGAAATTAATTCTCAAGAAGAGAAGTGGGCTGGTTTTCAAAAGCGTTTTTTTTGGGGACAGAGAGTTAGCCCAAAAGATGTTGTAATTTTATCAAGACAGCTAGCTACCCTTTTTGAAGCGCAGGTTTCAGCTTTAAAGATCTTCAAGCTCATTTCATCTGAAACAGAAAATGCAATGTTGCGGCAGTCACTCACAGAAGTCGCCGACGATTTGCAGGGAGGTTCTTCTATTTCTAAAGCTCTTGCCAAACATCCTAAAATTTTTTCAAACTTTTACGTAAATATGGTTAAGGCTGGCGAAGAAACAGGAAAGCTCAACGACACCTTTGGTTTTCTTGCGGATTACCTTGATCGAAACTATGAGGTCTCATCAAAGGCAAAAAATGCTTTAATTTATCCGGCCTTTATCGTCACAGTTTTCATTGGTGTAATGGTTCTTATGTTTACTATGATAGTGCCCAAAATTGCTGCAATCCTTATTGATTCAGGACAAGATATACCCGTATATACACAAGTAGTAATTGGAATAAGTAATTTTCTTATTGATTATGGTATTTTTCTTCTTGTCGCTTTGGTTGTCGGCGGCTTTTTTCTCGTGCGGTTTTTTAGAACTGAGGATGGAGCACTGGCGTGGGATAACTTCAAATTCGCGATACCCTATATCGGAGAACTCTACCGCAAATTATATCTTGCAATGATGTCTGACAATCTAAATACAATGATTATTGCCGGTATCCCGATGCTAAGAGCTCTGGAAGTGACAAGTACAGTAATTTCAAGCAACGTTTACAGACAGATTTTATCTGAAAGCATGATTGCAGTTAAGGGTGGTAGTTCTCTCTCAGCATCTCTTTCACAATACAAAGAAATTCCCGGTATTTTGGTTCAAATGGTCAAAGTCGGCGAGGAAACTGGAGAGTTGGGAAATATTCTTAAAACTATGGCGAAGTTCTATCAGAGAGAAGTTATGAATGCCGTTGATACTCTCGTTTCACTCATTGAGCCGGTAATGATAGTTCTTCTTGGCGCTGGAGTAGGGCTACTTCTGGCATCAGTACTTTTGCCAATTTATAACATTGCATCAAGCGCTGGCTGATCAACAACTAACAACTAACAACTAACAACTAACAACTAATAACAAATAACGAATTACAGGATTAAATACAAACATAATTCTTATTATGAGTTATTGGTTATAAAGTTGTTGGTTATTTCTTGTCCACAGTGCCCCATTTTTAAGTCTTTTTCTCCTTTATAATATACATATTCGTTAAAAACGAGGCGTTTGGCGAGAGCGCTAATTATAAAAGTTTTATAAATAAATTATGAAAAAATTATCAAGAGGGTTTACATTAATTGAACTTTTGGTGGTCATTGCCATCATCGGTATACTCTCATCAATAGTACTTGCATCTTTGAATACCGCCAGAGCAAAGGGTGCTGATGCTGCAGTAAAAAGCAATCTGTCAAATTCAAGAGCTCAAGCGGAAATTCTTTACGATACAAACGGCTGTTATAGTAACAATGCAACCTGTAATGGCGCTTTAGTAACTGGAACTGCTTGTAATGCGGCAGATACCATCTTTGCTAATACTAATATTGCTGCCCAACTTAATGCCGCAGAGTCAGCTGGAGGTGGCACGGCGGTCTGCAATTCAGCAGCGAATAGAACTGCTTGGGCAGCGGGAACCGCACTTAAAAGCACAAATGTTGTGAGCCCTACATCAGGTACTGATTTCTGGTGCGTTGATTCAACCGGTGCCTCAAAAGAACTGGATGTCAACATAACTACTCAGACTGCTTGTCCATAAAGACTCACTCGTATTGGATTTTAAAAGCACACATATCCGTCAGCTGACGGATTGCTCTGCTCGCCCCGCTATTGTGCGGGACTGCGCAGGGCTTTTAAAATCCAATACTCGTTCGTTGTTGATTAAAAAAGCACGGATATCCCGCTACTGCGGGATTTCTCGTATTCGTCCCGCCATGACGGGACTGCGCAAGATTTTTCAAAAACAATCCTCGTTCTTTATTGTAATGTGGATAATCATTTCGTTAATTTGGTTAAATTTGGGCTATAATAATCCTATGAAAATTGAGTATAAGGGGTATGTCCCTAGAGAGTTCTGCCCTGCCGGAGGCAAGAAAAGGCCTTGGGACAGAGTTTCTCTAATGGGGTTTACCCAGCACTATTTTTTTTGTAACAAAAAAAATAGTGCTGGGTTTACTCTCGCTGGGTTTACTCTCATTGAACTCTTGGTAGTTATAGCAATCATAGGTGTTTTATCATCAATAGTTCTCTCAAGTCTCATTAATGCGCGCAATAGATCAGACAATGCTTCAATTAAATCCAATTTGAATCAACTTCAGAGGCAAGCTCAAGTTTTTTATGAAACAACTGGCAATGCCACTTACGGATCAATTGGCGCCTCAGTCGGCGGAACAAGTATTTGTGGAGCAGGTACAGGAACCTTAGTTTCATTATTTGCTGACACTAAGATAAATGCAATGATAAATGCTGCTTTTAGTGCATCTAGTAATAATACAAACATCAGATGCGGGGCTACCCCCGGTTCCAACCCGTCCTCATATGCGGTTTCAGTTCCCCTGAAAAGTGATCCGACTTACACTTATTGGTGTGTGGATTCAAACGGAATAAGCAAAGGCCATACGGTTGCCCTAACTACCACTACATGTCCATAATTGTGGTAGAATTTTAAATGTTATGATTATAGGTTTTAATTTAAACAAAATGGAAAATTCTAAAGATGGAGGTGGGGGGTCTAATGACGGAGGTGGAGGTGGTTTTATAAAATCACGTCTTCATGTAAATAAAAATAGAGCTGGATTTACTCTGATTGAACTTTTGGTGGTTATTGCCATTATCGGCATACTCTCATCAATTGTTCTTGCTTCTTTAAACACAGCCAGAGCCAAAGGGGCTGATGCTGCAATAAAAGGAGACTTGTCAGGCATCCGTTCACAGGCTGGAATTTATTACGATACCAATTTAAATTATGGAGCTGATGTAGCTGGCGGAGACTGTGCGACTGTCGGTTCATTGTTTCTTGACTCAAACATTACTCAAGCTCTTGCCCACGCTAGTCAGGTCAGTGGTGGAGCTGCTGAATGTTATGCTGATGATGGGGATGTAGCAGTAGGAACGACCGCAGATTCATGGGCAATTTCAGTACCTCTCAAAACCAACACATCTCTAAGTTGGTGTATTGATTCAACTGGCACAGCCACTTCAACTGCAAATGGAGCTGGAATCTCTGCTGACACAGCTACCTGTCTCTAGAGTATAAGGTGAAAAAATTAAAAAAACCTCGAATCTCGAGGTTTTTTTATGTAATAATATTATTATGTATTTTGTTATCTTTATTTTTGTTTTTATTCTAGGTCTCGTTGTTGGCAGTTTTCTCAATGTTGTAATCTACCGATATGGCAAGGAAAGTCTTACCGGCAGATCTAAATGCTTGTCTTGCGGCAATAAATTGGCTTGGTGGGAACTGCTTCCGGTGATAAGTTTCATGGCTTTACGAGGAAAATGTTCAAGCTGTAGAAGCGAAATCTCAATTCAATATCCGCTAGTCGAACTTGCCACAGGCTTGGCATTTGTTGTTTTATATCTGTTTTATTCTTTAAGTATCCCTAATCTTCTTGTCTCATGGGTTATCTGGAGTTCGCTTATTGTGATTTTTGTTTACGACTTAAAGCATAAGATCATACCTGATAGCGCTGTTTTTGTTTTCTGGTTCTTTTCTTTAGTAAATACGGTATACGTAAATCCGTCACTGAGTTATATTTCCAATCATCTTCTTGCAGGAATAATTTTATCCTTTTTTATTTTTATACTCTGGTTTATCTCAAAGGGGCGCTGGATAGGATTCGGAGATGTGAAGCTTGCTATGGGTATGGGTTTTTATCTCGGCATAAAAAATGGAATCTGGGCCCTTGCCTGGAGTTTCTGGTCAGGAGCTATTGTGGGTCTTTTGATTTTGATATTTCAAAAAATTTTAGAAATCACGTTGAGTAAAAAGAGAAAGTTTCTTACAATTAAGAGTGCCATACCTTTCGGTCCTTTCATGATAATCGGGATAATACTTTCATTAATTCTGAAATTTAACCTATTTTGAAAACTACAACTGAACAAAAAAGTCTAAATAATAAAAGAGGACCTGCCCAGCACCATTTTTCTAGAAAAAAAAATGGTGCTGGGTTCACAATAATGGAGCTGACTGTCTCTGTTGTGATTATTGCTCTTATAACTGCAATTGTTGTTTATAATCAAGGAGATTTTTCAGATCAGGTCGCTTTAAGCAACAATGTTCATGAAATTGAAATTTTGGTAAGAGAGGCCCAGGTTTACGGCATAAGTGTAAGAGAAAGTTCGCCAAGTTCCGGGGTTTTTTCTTTGGCTTACGGAGTTGATTTCAACTTACTTTCAGGCGGTGGAAACAACTTCATAATTTCATTTATTGATACTGATCAAAACGGGTATTTCACTCAGACTGGTCAGATGTGCCAGCCAGGAGTCAATGAATGTCAGATAAGGTATAACATTACCAGAAATAACACTATTTCATCTTTGAACGCCATTCAAAGCAATGATGTTCTGGCTCCCGTCTCAAGGATTGCTTTCACTTATCTGCGTCCTAACCCAGCCGCGAGATTCAAATTTTATAACAGCGGTGCAAGCGAGGTCACTTATCCAGGACATAAAGGTGCAAGAATTACTTTCCTCTCACCAAAGGGTAAAACTCAAAATATTTATATTTACACTACAGGGGAAGTACAGATACAGTAATGCAAATCAAAAATCAAAAAGTAAAAATCAAAAATGTTAACGGGTTTACCCTTGTTGAGATGCTCGTGGCAATTTCTGTTTTTATTATTGTTGTCACAATAAGCTTGGGGGCGGTTTTAAGTGTATTGGATGCGGGACGCAAGGCTAAATATTTAAAGACCGTGATGACAAATCTAAATTTCACTCTTGAGCTAATGACAAGAGAAATTAAATTTGGAAAAAATTATTATGCGGGATTTGATAATGCCCTGCCACATACTGCCACCCAAGATTCATCAAGCGGCGGATCAGCTCTCTTTACTTTCACAAATAATGAAGGTAATTCAATTATTTACACCTGGGGTGGTAATCAGATAAGAAAATACACAGACAGTACGACAAATTATATTGGCATCACCTCTCCTGAAGTAATAGTTACAAATCTGAGATTCTATGTTTTCAATAGTGCTCCTACACCGGATACAGGTCAGCCGCGGGTGGTCGTCATAGCAAGGGGATACGTTGGCTCAAAGCCGACATCGCAGTCGAGTTTTATCTTACAAACCACAATTTCACAAAGAGTATTGGATAGATAAAAATGCAAAATGTAAAAATCAAAATGAAAAATTACAATTTTAAAATAAAAAATTTAAATGCCTACCCCGAGAGAGTTCAGCCCCGCCTAAGGCAGTCTGAGAGGACTTTGGGGCAGGGTTTCTCTAATGGGGGGTTTACTCTTCTCGAGACACTTATAGGTATTTCAATTCTTGTGGCAGTGCTTACTGTCACATTTACTGTGGTTCAGAGCTCTCTTTCAAGTTCGGTTGAGTCAAAAAACCAAGTCACTGCGTTCTTTCTAGCTCAAGAGGCAGTTGAGTATATCCGAAATGTAAGGGACTCAAATGTCTTATCCGGAGGCTCGGGAAACTGGCTTGCCGATCTGGGGTCATGCTATCCGAATACTGCTTGTACTTTGGATGCAACAAAAGGACCCGCAACTGCTTTTTCAAACTGTTCTATTAATAATTGCCCCAACATCAGACAGGATTTAAATGGGGCATCAGCAACTTACGGAATGTATGGTTATGATTCCTCTTGGACTAGCACGCTTTTTAACAGGGAAATTCAGATTCAGGTTGTTGTTCCAAATCAGGAAATAATACTGACTGTAATAATGAAATGGCAGAAAGGCACTAGTCCCCAAAGAACTTTTACAGTAAGAGAGTCAATATTTAACTGGCAATAGAAATAATGAACAAGAAACAAAAAACAATTTACCTGCCAAAATTTTGCGAAGCAAAACTTAGGCGGGCAAGCAACAAACTTTCTAAGCGGGGGATTGCAGCTTACATTGCTGTCACCATAACGGCGGCACTTATTTTAGTAAGTTTTAATGTAATGAACCTTGTATTGAAGCAAATTAGGATTTCAAGCATAGCAAAAGACTCTTCTGCAGCCTTTTACGCAGCAGACAGCGGTATTGAGTGCGCTCTTTTCTGGGATCTAAAAAATAATTCTTTTGCTACTTCAACTCCCGCAAATCCTATTGCCTGCGGAGGCAATCCTTCAATTTCAATAAATAAATTTCTCGGGCCCCTACAAGCCGGAACAACAACATTCGCCTTTATTTTTTCCGGAGTTTCTGAAAAATACTGCGTTCAGATTGCTGTTGGAAAATCTTATAGCCCCACGTCTCCTAAAGCATTAAAAACTAACATTGAATCCCGCGGATATAATACCGGCAGTGTTTCAAATTTTGCATGTACAAGTTCGAGCGCAAGGAGAGTAGAAAGGGCCATAGTTGTTAATTACTAATACAAATATACTAATATACGAATTGATACGAATATACTAATGTATACAAATAAATATCGTTATGGCCAAGAAAGCTACAATAGAGATGAAGGAAAGAGCAAGGAAACTCCGTGAGCTCATTGACTATCACAGAAAGCTTTATCACGAAAAGGATAAACCCGAGATTTCTGATGAGGCATATGACTCTCTCTTAAATGAACTCCTAGAGATTGAGGCGGAATTTCCAAAACTTCAAACACTTGATTCACCGACAGTTCGCATAGGCGGAGCCCCGATTGAGAAGTTTAAAAAAGTAAATCATGCCGTGCCGCAGTGGTCATTCGATAATGTTTTCAACGAGGAAGAGCTCCATGACTGGCAAGAAAAAATTGAGAGGATTCTTGCAAAACAAGATATTAAAAATAATTTAAGTTTTTGCGCCGAACACAAGATTGATGGTCTTAAAGTCATAATCACATACAAAAATGGGCAGTTTCAAATCGGAGCGACTAGAGGAGATGGAGTAGTGGGAGAAGATGTTACACACAATCTCAAAACTATTGAGGATGTTCCTCTGAGACTCACCAAAAATATTGATCTGATTGCAGTTGGTGAAGTCTGGCTTCCTGAAAAAGAGCTCAAAAGAATAAATGATGAGAGAAGTAAGAAAGGCGAGATGCTTTTTGCCAACAGCCGTAATGCTGCCGCTGGATCTCTTCGTCAGCTTGATCCCAAAATAGTGCGGCAAAGGAATCTTAAATTTTTTGCATATGATATTGATCTATTTGATTCGCAAAATGAAAAGATAAAAAATCCTACGACTCAAACAGAGGAATTGGAACTCCTTAAAACATTGGGGTTTGTTGTTAATTCAAACTACAAAGAATGCAGGAATCTTAAAGAAGTGATTGATTACTATAACTATTGGCATGACAAAAAATCAAGATTGGAATATGGAGTAGACGGGTTGGCGATTAAAGTGAATGAAATAAAAATTCAAGAAGTTTTGGGCTACACAGCAAAAGCTCCAAGATTTGCCGTTGCCTTTAAATTCAAAGCAGAAGAGGCAACTACTGTGGTTGAAGACATTATATTGCAGGTTGGAAGAACTGGCGTTATCACTCCTGTGGCTAAATTGAGGCCCACTTTAGTGGCTGGCTCAACTGTCTCGCGGGCTACCCTTCACAATGAGGATGAAATAAAAAGGCTTGATGTAAGGATTGGAGATACAGTAGTGATTCAAAAAGCGGGAGATGTTATCCCCGATATCGTAAACGTTATTAAGGAGTTGCGTACGGGTAAAGAGAAAACATTTGTCTTCCCCAAGAAAATTCCCGAATGCGGCGGGGATGGTTCAATTGAAAGAATCCCAGGGGAAGCGGCCTATCGCTGTGTTTATAAAAACTCTGGTAGGATTCTAGAAAGGAAATTGCAATATTTTGCATCAAAACATGCATTCAATATTGTTGGTCTGGGGAAAAAAATTATTGAAAAACTCATGAGTGAAAATATTATTTCTTCTTACGCTGACATTTTCACTCTGGAAAAAGGAGATTTAACTGGGCTTGAAGGTTTTGGGGAAAAATCAATTGATAATCTTTTAAATTCAATTAAGGCAGCTCGTACTGTTACACTTTCAAGATTTCTAATTTCACTCTCAATTCCTCAGGTTGGTGAAGAAACTGCTGAAGATTTGGCAAAACACTTTGGTACTTTAGAGAAAATAAAAGAAGCCAGATTTGAAGATTTGGAAAAAATAGACGGTGTTGGTCCTGTTGTTGCAGATTCAGTTGTTCGGTGGTTTGCTGATTCTCAAAATAAAAAAATACTCCAAGATTTACTTAAGGAAGTCACGGTTTTGAATGAAGATAAAAAACAAAAGGAAAAAGGAAAATTAGAGGAAAAAACTTTTGTTCTGACTGGTACCTTGGAGAATCTTAGTCGTGATGAAGCAAAAGAAAAAATTAAAAAATTAGGCGGAAAAGTTTCAAATTCAGTTTCTTCCAAGACATCTTATGTTGTAGCAGGTTCTGAACCCGGAGAAAAAATTAATAAGGCAAAAGAACTCAATGTGCAAATTCTTAGAGAAAGAGAATTTTTAAAGATGGTATCATAATAAAATGATTGATGGTGAAGATATAAAAAAATTGGCGGTACTTGCCAGAATAAAACTTTCTCAAGAAGAGATTGACTCACTCGTTAAAGAAATTGATCCTATTCTTGCTTATGTGGGGCAGATAAATGATGCTTCAGGTGGAGTGGTGGTTTCATCTGCATCTGCCACCATCAATACTTTAAGGGAAGACGAAAATCCTCATGAGTCTGGATTACATAGTGCAGAATTAATTGAATCGGCACCTCAAAAAGAGGGCGATTATATTAAGGTTAAGAAGATTCTTTAGTACGAATAATACCTGCCTGCCGGCAGGCAGGCGAATCCGCCGGCTGGCGGATCGGATGACACGAATAAAAAAGATTTAAATTAAAAATTAAAATTATGGATCTTAAGAATCTAACAATTTCAAAAGCACATCAAGCACTTCTTAAAAAAGAATTCTCTGTACTTGATTTTGTAAATACCTATAAAAAAAATATTGAAAGCAAAAACACTGTCATACATGCATATTTAGAAGTATTTAGTGACCTTGAACAACAAGCACTTGAATCTCAAAAATTAATTGATGCTGGTAAGGGAGGATTCTTAACAGGAATACCAATTGCCGTTAAAGATAATATTTTAATAAAAGGCAAAGTTGCAAGCGCCGGATCAAAAATATTAGAAAATTTTATTTCTCCTTATGATGCAACTTCAATAAATCGCCTAAAAAAACAGGGAGCAATTTTTTTGGGCCGCACCAATATGGATGAATTTGCCATGGGTTCATCAACTGAAAACTCTGGTTTTGGAGTCACAAGAAACCCTCTTGACCCAACAAGGGTTCCTGGGGGCTCCTCTGGAGGTTCTGCTGCCGCTGTTGCTGATGAAATGGCTCTTGCCGCTCTTGGGTCCGACACCGGTGGGTCTGTGCGCCAGCCGGCAAGTTTATGCGGAATTGTGGGCCTAAAACCTACATATGGGGCAGTTTCACGCTTTGGCCTCATTGCACTTGGTTCATCACTTGATCAAATAGGACCTCTCACAAAAACAGTAACTGATGCGGAAATAATTTTTAATGCTATTAAAGGTAAAGACTCTCTGGATAGCACATCATATTATCCTGATCCGCCAGCTCTCAGATTGCCAGAAAAATTGAAAATCGGTATCCCATGGCATTTGATTGAAGTTGATGGAATAAGTGAAGATGTTTTGAAAAATTTTAAAGAATCGGTTTCTAAACTTGAGAAACTGGGGTTTGGGATTGAGGAAATTGAACTTCCAAATGTCAAATATTCTCTTGCGGTCTACTATATTCTTATGCCCGCTGAAGCCTCATCTAATCTTGCTCGCTTTGACGGGGTAAAATATGGCGCGCATTTAAATGCCGATAACTTGATTGATGACTATTTTGAAACACGCGGCAAGAAATTTGGTAAAGAGGTAAGAAGAAGAATAATTCTTGGCACATATGTTTTATCTTCAGGATATTATGATGCATATTATAATAAGGCAAATAGTCTTCGCTCGCTTATAAAGAGTGATTTTGAAAAGGTATTTGAAATGGTTCATCTTGTACTCACTCCCACATCACCCACCCCGGCTTTTAAAATAGGCGAGAAGGTAGAAAACCCTCTTGAAATGTATCTGGCAGATATTTTCACAGTGCCGGCAAATGTAGCAGGGCTTCCAGCCGTATCAATTCCTTCCGGAATGGTGAAAGTCCACAAAGATGAACTGCCTTTAGGTATCCAGTTTACAGCATCAGATTACAGGGAGGATTTGTTGTTTGAAGTTGGTAAAAAATTTTTAGGAGAGTCGGATTAGAATTTCTAATTTGAAATTTTTAATTTTTAATAGATGCTACAATTTTAATAATTATTAAACTAAAAATTCAATAGAAATTTAAAATTTTTAATTAAAAATTATTTGAATGGATAAAGATAAAAAAAGCTTCGATTTAACACCATTTGAAACAGTAATGCTGTGGTTTCTTGTAAGCCTTATTGTCATTGCACTTCTAAACGGAATTTTTGCAATGCTTTTGGGGCAGGGAAATTTGCTTTTTGCCGGCTCAAAATTTATTTTATGGCTTAAGAAATTTGTCTATCCTCTATTGATATTCTTATCTTTTGTCATTTCCGCTCTTTCAATTGCAGGTCTAACTTGGGCTGTTACTAAACTCACACAGATTAATCAAATACAGAATGCTCTTTACGCTCCTCCTGTTGACCAAGCATTGGTTCCCACTGAAGATAAGAAAAATACACGCTGGATTAAGGTAGGGGAGCATATTAATTCACTAAATCCCAATGACTGGAAACTGGCAATACTGGAGTGCGATATTATTCTTGATGAATTAATGAGCGCCATGGGCTACCACGGAGAAACACTTTCTGACAAACTTAAGGGAGTAGAAAAAAGCGATTTTGTGACAATTGATGAAGCTTGGGAAGCGCACAAGGTTCGGAATCAAATTGCCCACGAGGGAAGTGATTTTCTGATTACTGAAAGAGAGGCCCGCAGGATTGTTGGATTATACGAAAAAGTCTTCCGCGAATTTAGTTTTATATAAAGTTGCAGAGTAAAACTCATTTTGTATAATGGTTGCCTTATAGCGGGTTGGAGGAGTAGTACCTCGGCAGGCTCATAACCTGCAGGCATCAGTGCAATTCTGGTACCCGCAACAAGCAATTCGTGGGTGACAGACACGACACCTATTAAACCCATGAGATGCGTCGGAGTAGCTCAGTTGGTAGAGCACGGGACTCATAAGCCCGGGGTCGTGGGTTCAATCCCCACCTCCGACACAATAATTGCTTTTGCAATTATAATGCGGGTGTAGTTCAGCTTGGCAGAACGCTCCCCTGTCACGGGAGAGGTCGCCGGTTCAAATCCGGTCGCCCGCGCAAACGAAAATTCCGGTATCATTTTGATACTGGAATTTTTGTTTTGTCAGGCTGACGAACGGATTTGAACCGAGGAAAGGTGTCAGGAAAACTCTAGTTTTCCTGCATTGGAGAGCAGGCTTTAAGCCGTTGAGAACCGAGGGTTCTCAAAGCGCAGCGAAGCAAGCAGTGAAATTCCGGTCGCCCGCGCCCCGAACCAGAACATAGTTCGGTTCGGGGCTGGAGAGCATCGATCTTTGATCTGGTGCTCTCCGCCCTGAATCTTATAAAATAGAAGTAATGTTCTATGTCTATGTTCTAAAAAGTAAAAAGAAAACTGACCAATTATATGTCGGTTATTCAGCAAATCTAAAAAGCCGAGTAGCGGAACACAATACAGGAAAATCCTCATCGACCAAACCATATTTACCATGGGAGCTTATCTTTTACGAAGCATATAAATCAATGAAGGATGCTAAAAGAAGAGAAATGTATCTAAAAACAACTAAGGGTAGAAAAGCTATAAAACTAATGCTTCAAGATTCTTTACTATAAAACTTAAAAAAGCATGCTCCGTAGCGAACTTGCTCTGGTAGTGGGGTTTACACCTATTAGACGTTGAACTGATATAATTTTGATACACTAAATGAAATTTTTCATCGGGATTGTTCCACCCTCGGTCACCAAGGAAAGAATTTTTGAGTTTCAAAGTAGTTTCCCCTCAAATAAAGTTCCTTATTTCCATGAGCCGCACATTACTTTAAAAGCTCCGAGCGGTCTGACGGAAGACAAAGTTTGGCTTGTGAAAGTTGCAACCCTTTTGGGCGATTATGATAGATTTCAGATTGCATTCGATGGGCTTGATTGTTTTGATGACAAGGTGTTGTTTCTAAAACTCACTTTTTCACAAGAGCTTATGGGTTTACACATGCAGTTAGTTTCCTTGCTGAGCCCCGACACCGAGACTAACAATAAGTTTTATGAAGGTTCTATATACCATCCCCATCTCACATTAGGAGAAACGACCTGGGGAGGGATGACCCAAGAGGAGCTTGATATTATGAGAAAGAGAGCTGAATTTGAACTTCATAACATTCCTCCATTTCAGGTTGATTTTGTCCGAGTTTTTCAAAAGGAGAAAGATAGCGAGCCATATCAAAAGCTATTAGATATTCCACTCAAAATATGAACCTTGTCATCTTTCAATATAGTCTTGGAAAAGATGCTGACAATTTCATTCGTGGAACGCAATCAGTAAATAATAATCAACCTACTAAACTACAGGAGGAGTATGAACTGTTATTTGGAAAAGATTTTTTTTTAGAAAAAGTTGAGAAGTTCCTAAAGGAAAGAGCGGTCAAACTAGACCTGAAGTTTCAACAGAGGGCTTCTACATTTGCGAAAGAATGGCAACATGTCGAGGGGGCCTTTATATCAAGATGTGAGGAGTTGTTTAGCATTAGACTTGAAGGGCCGATAATTGCCTTTCTGTCTCAAAACCAGAGGTGCACTTATAGGTGGAGAGAAGGCTATTTTTACATCTATTACGACTCTCAAACTCCAAATAAAACAGTTATGCATGAGCTATTACATTTTTATACTCATAGAAAGTATGAGTCATTGAAAATAGAAAGTAAAAAGTTCAATGATATTAAAGAGTCCCTAACTGTACTTTTAAATACAGACTTCGTCTCTCTTACGGGGAAAGACCAAGATACAGGGTACCCCCAGCACCAGAAGATGCGCGCGGAAATTAAAGAGTTGAGGCAGAAAGGGCTATCGGTAGATGAAATCGTCCATGTCCTTGCTCAAATCTAGTTCTAACATCATCCACCCAAGTAGTAGAGCATAACTCACTACGGGGCAGGCTAACCTGCGCATCTATTTGACAAACACATATTTTACTATATCAATATAGTTAGACAACGAACCTTTAGCCTAAGGGGGGGCAGATGGGAGTAGGATTCATTGGTACCCAAAAGGAACTAGCTGAGATGGTGAGAAAAGAGGGTCACCCAAACCCAGAGTCGGTGCAGAACTTCGGTGAGCTTCTCAATTGGGTAGCTGACCAAGTCGCCAAGAGAGGGATTAAAAGAAAAGGAAAGTAGTAAGGTGCCCGACCACAGTGTCGGGTATTTTTTTATTGAGGCTCTAACATCGTCCACTAGCCCGCGCATTGAAAAAAATAGAACCTTATTTATGGTTCTTTTTTATACTGACGGGATTTTGGAACTGTTATAATAAAAAAATGCATTGGATATACGATCGAAAAAAGGATAACTCTGCAAGATACACATTGTCACCCAGAGCTGACAATTACTTACTGTGCTTTGGAATTAATCCGAGTACAGCATCTCCCGATAAGTTAGATAATACCGTTAAGTCAGTTGAAAGAATTGCAAAACGACACGATTTTGAGACATTTATGATGTTAAATATATATCCCCAAAAAGCTACAGATCCGAATGGTTTGCATAGTCACATAGATAAAAAATTACACGAGAAAAATATTTTTTATATTGAAAAATATTTTAGAGAAAACAAACAAAAAAAGATATTGGCCGCTTGGGGGACATTAATAACAAAAAGACCGTATTTGAAAGAATGTCTGAGGGATATATATAATATTTCAAAAAAATATAATTGTACCTGGTTTCATATAGGAAACCCTTCTTTGTCAGGTCATCCTCATCATCCTCTTTATTTAAGCAACAAAGAAATGATGAAGAATTTCGATATTGATAGTTACATCTCAAAACTATGAATATAAATTATATTAGTTCTAACATCATCCACCCAAGTAGTAGAGCATAACTCACTACGGGGCAGGCTAGCCAGTGAAAATGATAGAATGGGGTTATAAAACTATGCAGCCCAAGATTGTTGAACATATTTCAATAATAGTTAAGGATATTAATCGGACTGAAAGTTTCTACTCAAGATTTTTAGGTAGTTCGATTTTGAAGAATGAAAACTTAGTAGTTTTTAAGGTTGGAGATACAAGAATTTTTTTTAAGCTCAGTCCCACTAGTGATACTGGTTCGGAGTACAATAAAGACGGTATAGGAATGAACCATATTGGTTTTGGTGTAGAAACAATGGATGAGCTAAAGCAATTCCAGCAATTCCTATCTGAACAGGGGGTAGAGTGTAGCGAAATCAAAACTGGTAAATTCGGGAATGAGTACGTGTGGTTTGATGACCCGGATGGCATACGCCTTGAAATTTACCGTGGCTAAGACAGTTCCACTTCATCCACTAGGCCTAACCCGCGCATCGGTTTCTCTTAAGCATTTAAGCCCTGAAAAGTTCACTGGTCTAGGGGATTTTGAACTGATATAGTTTCTGTGTGGCCACTAATAAATTGAGATTATATTTTGGCATCTCTATACCGTTATTTATTGCTCACGGTCTCGAAGAATATATTAATGGTTTTTATGAAGTCGACTCACATTCCAAGTTCCTACTAAATCCATTTTTAAGTATTGCTGACTATCAAACAAGTTTTTTAACTTTCCAGATCCTCTTCTGGACTTTTCTTATTGTAGTTTTCTTCATCAATAAAATTTTACCGAAATGGTTCTCATTATTTATAGCTTTAGTTTATATTTATGAATTACATCATTTAGTTAAAGCTTTTAGTGCAGGCGGTTACTATCCAGGTCTAGTATCTGCTTTAACTCTCTATGTAATTGGTTATCTCTTTTTGAAAGAATTGATTAAGGACGGCAGAGTTAAGTTGAATCCTAGTTCTAACATCGTCCACTAGCCCGCGCATTTCTTCGCCAAGGCTTCATAAACTTGGCAAGGTGCTATAATTATGTGTAGTCGGAATTATAAAAACTATCTTTTTAAAAAATGGATTCATCTATAGCACCAAGTACAAAACCTTTATACAAGGGTACCCAGATTGTCTGGTATATTTTGAGTATAGTAGAGGCATTGTTAGCTTTTAGGTTCGTTTTGAAATTATTGGGCGCAAATCCGCTAGCAGGCTTTACCAAGTTTATTTATGGAGTCACTTATCCCTTTGCCGAGCCCTTTCTCGCAGTTTTCCGAAGAACGCAAGTGGAAGGAAGCGTATTTGAATGGAGCACGATCTTGGCCATGATAGTTTACTGGCTCTTGGCGGTTGCTATCATTAGGCTTTTCCTAATGGGTAAAAGTGTTTCTACACCCGAAGCTGCAGTAAAACTTGAAGAGGAGGAAAGAAAAGTCGGCCCCTAGGCTGCAAAATGAATTAGTTAGAAGCTCCTAGCTTGCATTTGACAAATTAATGGTTCCGTGATATCTTTTAAACGGAAAACCTGAATGACGAAAGTCCCCTTGTAAGCCCCTACGGGTAATCAGAGCTACAAGGCAAGTAAGGTTTCGCCGCCTTCACCCCTTCCCTCGGGAAGTAAGCGGATGGCGAGAACTCCTTTGTTGATTAAACCCTTCAAAGGAGGAGCGTATGTCTATCGAGACCTGTCGCAAGTGCGGAAAAACCTTCGAGCGGAACAGCCAGTTCGGTCCCACGGATTCACCCATCTGCTACAGCTGTACCTTGAATGAGTTCACAGGAGGACGTGCTCCCGAGGAAGGCGACTTCAATAGTGCCTCCCTCACTTCTGGTGAAATCTCGGACAAGGAACTCAAATGGCTTCAGGAAGACCTCCGAGCCGTTGAGCAAGGACGCTCCATCAGAGAAGTACCTGACGAGGAAGAGCATCTCGATTGGTGTGACATCTGCGGTAGCACTTGCTACTGCTATGACACCCAGGAGGATTCGAGCAATTCGGATGATACCGAAGTTTGCTCGGGATGCCATCTCACCGTCGAAGATTGTGAGTGCTTGTCTGAAGACGAGTACGAAGCAATCTGAACAAAAAGCCCCCAATTCAACTTCGGTTGGAAAGGGGGTTTCGCTTTTATATAAATTGTCGAATTGTAAACGGTTGTATTATTAAATTTTTTAAATCTAGTTCTAACATCCCGAACAGTTTTTGATTACAAAAACTGAACAGGCAAGCACCCACCTTTCGATAAGCTCAAGATAAACTAATCCGCGCATCTATTGACATTTATTTTTAATGTGACAATCTATTTTTAGAACTCTTTTCAACGAGGTGACTCGTGTCATCAGGACTAAGGTTCTGGATGCAGCTCGGAGGAGGTGTCTTCTATCTTCTCAATAAAATCTTTTTCAGTCTCAAGGAGCGAACTGTCGGAGAGATCTCTCGGCAGTGGAGGATCTGGGCCTGGATTGTCTACATCATTGGGCTTCCATTTTGGCTTGTTATTCTCTCCCACGAGAGAAATTGGATGGTGACCTTCGTCGAAGCAGGAGGGTTGCCTTCCATGCTTCTCGGACTACTTCTTGCGTTTCGTCGTGAAGACGAGAATCCGAGTCCACGAAGCAATAAGCTCGAAACTAGGCTCGACATATTCGCACGCGTTGCTGCTGTTCTGGGTATCACCATCAGCCTTTATGACTTCGGAGGAATCACGGTAGTGAATCAGTGGGTTGAACTTGGAGTAGTGGTTGGTTTCCTAATCGGGACTTATAGACTCGCCAAGGACAAGCTCGACGGTTATCTCTGGTTTCTGCTGATGAACGGATCTGCGGGTGTTCTGATGTACATTCAAGACTACAAGTGGTTGGCGGTGCAACAGGCACTCTCACTCATCTTCGTCCTAGATGCTTATAGGATGAAAAGAAGATTGCAAGCAATTAAGGTCTCCCGAGTCCGTGCTTAGACAGCACGGACTTTTTAATTTAGCAGGAAACCCCGCACCTAGGAGATGTCTCCCGAATTGATTTAACCTCCGTAGTGCGTGAGGGTGTAAGCCATTCATTGGTGGCAGGCTAGCCCGCGCATCGGTTATAATTAAATTATGTTTGAAGGAACTAGATCAGAGAATGCGCCAGAACCGCATGAAAAACCAGTTGTTAAATCAATAGGTAAAGGTCCTAGATTTATTCGAAAGGCAAAACAAGCCGCTAAACTTTTGGTGGTTGGCGCAACTTTAATGGCTGGACCACAACCACAAAAACAAAAAGATTTCGAAACAAAAGGTAATGTTGAAAATACTGTTGATAAAACAGAATTAAGTGAAAATAATATTGGAAAAATGGTTTACTCAAACCCCTCATTAGTATTGCAAAATGCAAAATATTTTCTGCATTTAAAAAACATTAATGAAATTGTATGGAATGCACTTGCGTTTTCCTCTTTTGATAAATTTGTTGAACATATTGATGAAATAGACTCACTGCCATTTGGGCGAGAAATTATAAAAAGATTTTTACTTCTTAGCGGAAAAGAAATTCCTAGAAACATTCAAGTTGATAACGAGATTTTAAGAAACGCGGCTTGGGACGTTTCCCAAAAAAGTGCAGGATTATCTTTCATGTATTATTCACTTTATAAAAACCACCCTGGAGCAAAAAACCATTTACTCAAAGTGTCTATGCTAGCAAGTAACTATGATTTTATTATCAATTTTGCAATTTCTTATTCAGATATTCCAGAAATTAAGCCATTTTTACTTCAGTCCATCAAACAGAATCCGAAATCATTTATTGCCAATTACTCTCAATTTAAAAATTTTGAACCAAGAGTTAAAGAATTAGAAAATATTCTTAATAAGAATAGTGTCGATCCCCGTACATTAATAGTAAATTTTGATCAATATGCCGAAGATTTAAAAGATGCATCTTCTTCCCTTCACAAAATATTAGAAAATCTATTGGAAGATAATAGTACAACTATTTTTGGTAGTTATAACAAATTTAAAAATGAACCTTATGCGCTAGAAATTATTTCCAAAGCAGCAAAAGTTGATACAGTGGGCGCAGTACTTTATTTTACTCGATATAAGGAACTTGATGGTGCGAAAGATGTTCTTATACAAAGTATAAAATCTTTATCTGCAAGTGAACCAATGGCAATCATGAGAAATATACCATTGGTTCGAGACTATCTTGATAGGGATTTTTATAAAAAGTCACTAAAGGAAGCTTTTGTGGCGGTTTTAAAAACAGAACCCCATCTATTAATTGATTACACATATGATAAAGATTTAAAAAAGTATTTTACGGATAAAAAAACCATTGAAAGGATAGTTGTGGGGGCTCTAGAAAAAGATCCGGCATCTATTGTTAACAATGCGCGATTCTTAAAAAAATATTCAATATTTAAAAAAATTATTAAAGACGTTGCGCAAAAAGAACCCTTTTTGGTTATTGAAAAATACAGTGATTTTAAAGAAATAAAGGGGGCTCAAGAAATTCTTAAGATTTCTTTAGAACGTTGCTTGGAAATTAATCCCGAAGCTCTATTGCAAATGTTTCAATATTATAAAGATTATTCAGACAAGTCTTACTCATTGAATCTGATTGAAAGAGCGCTAAAAAGAAGTTTTTATCCAGAATATGAATTAGGTGATGAATTCGATAAATTTGTATCTCAGAGCATGGACCCGGCCGTAATGTCAATTTTGCTTAACAAAGACCAAGGAATTAATGGCGCTATTTTTGATGAAGTTTATAGGGGTAATATGACTATAGAAAACGCTAAGAAAATTGATCTAAGAAATCCCGAATATTTCATTATTCTAAATAGAATTAGTACTAGGCCAGGGCACTTGTCAGATTTTCTGGTTAATAGAGAACTTCAATACGCCTCTTTATCATTTATTTTTGAGATTAACCAGATGCACAATGAACCAGATGAGAAACGATTTGCTTCATTAAAAAATTTAGACGCAAAAAGTTTGTACAACTTGCTAATTGACGGTGAGGACGAAGTCTTTACCTCCTCGTTTAATGGAATTTTTAACGAATTATTGAGAAAAATGAATGCACAAAAAACCACAGGATCAACTCTTCTGAGGGAAGTAAATAATGAGGGTTTTAGAACATTCATTAAGATGCTTGCAAGTTACAATAGACTTGATGATTTCCTTAATACAATGGACCAAAACAGCCAGATTACCTTAGTCGGTTCTTTTGTCCGAAATCTAGATCATTCAGAAGGAATGGTCAAAGAAGCGGTGATTGTTGCTGATGCTTTTGAAAGTATTAGTAATCCGCAAACACTTAAAACGATACAAGAGAATATAAGAAGTGAGTATGCTCGTGTGCAAAAAGAAGGAAGTCAAGATGCACAAAAAATTTATGGTCTTCTTGCAGGAATGTTTGGTAATCGTGCTGTAACTGACACTGCTTGGCTAAAAGAAATGTCAGATCAATATGAACTTCCGGAATTAAAAGGAATCAAATCTGCTGAACTTTTTAATAAAGACGCAGTAAATCTACAAGAATATTTTTTCTATAACGACAAAGACGGAGAGGCATCATATAGAAATTTTTTATCTTTCTATGCGGATGAGAACAAGTGGCGTATCACAGATTATGAGACTTATATTCGAATAACTTCTATTGATGGTAATAAAAAAATCGAAATTTTTGCCAATAAACCAAATCATGAGGAGGGCAGTGAAGAAATTAAAAAAATTTTGGATGAAAGAAAATTTGAAACAATTATTATTGTTCATCGTGGTCATAGTTATCATGTTGATCAAACAATAAGCAGAATTCCATCGACGGCAAGAATTATTTCTTTGGGTTCTTGCGGGGGTTATAACAATTTAGCAACTGTTTTAGAGAAAGCTCCGCAGGCCCACATTCTCTCAACTAAAGGTACTGGGACAATGCTAGTAAATGACCCAATCTTATCGATGTTAAACACCGAAATTCTAAATGGAAAAGATATTGTGTGGCCAGATTTATGGGAAAAAATTGAAAAAAAACTTTCCCAAAATCCTAATTTCCATAATTATGTGCCTCCGCATAAAAACCTTGGTTTCATCTTTCTTAAAGCCTATCAAAAACTCGGTGGGAAAATTATCGATAATAAAGCTAAAACCCCAACACTACCAGTGTACCGTATTAGGTAGGTAAAAATTGCAGTTCAAAATCAATATAAATTGTATTGATTCCTAATGTATTTGACTTTAGCATTCATATAAAATAATGTAATCACAGATAATAAGGAGAAAAAATGACAGATCTACATGAACGAAAATGCGTGCCATGCCGGGGAGGGATGCCGACTCTTTCAGAGGAGGCAATTGCTAATCTCATGGGATCAGTTGAGGGTTGGCAGAGGAAAGGAAATGAAATTGAGAAAACTTTTACTTTCAAGAATTTCAAAGAAGCTCTTGCTTTTTTTAACAAAGTTGCAGAAATTGCCGAGGAAGAGGGGCACCATCCTGATATGGGAATATTTGGTTGGAAGAATGTCAGGTTGAATCTCACCACTCATGCAGTCGGGGGCCTTACAGACAATGATTTCGTTATGGCCTCCAAAATCGATCATTTGTAGGGTCCCAAGAATTAAACGCTCGCCAATGCGGGCGGTTTTTATCTTCAAAATGATTAATTAAGCTGATATACTAAAATTATGAGTGAAGGTCCACCAAATCAGGAGAGCATAGAGCAGGTTACAAGGGAGCAAGTCATTGATTCTCTGCGCCAAAATCCAGAGGATTTATCACTATTACATAAATTTTTAGATAAACGAGAGGCAGAAGTGAGAGACAGTAAAGATGCTTTAGCTCTAAATGTCGAGGTTGCAGAAATTTATCGCGATGCCGGACTAAGAGAGGCAGCAAGAAAAGCATTTCAACAAGCTGCCGAACAAGCTTGGCAGGAGGGAGAGGATGTCTTATGTGAGAGACTTACGAGTGAAGCTCTAAAATTATAGTTTTATTACAATATATTTATTAATGAAATCCGATATCTGGGAGGAGGGCAAATACCTTGATTTATGGTCGGTTAACCACGTTCTTTCTGGTGTTTTATATACGGGCTGGATACTAAAGTTAGGCTTCGGTTATCAATTTATTTTTATTACCTATTTTGTTTTAGCGGTTGGTTGGGAATTTTATGAAAAGTATGTCGGCGTTAAAGAGCATTTAGAGAATCAAATAATGGATGTAGTTACAGGGGTTGCAGGTTTTTTTATGGTATATATTCCGGATATTTATTGGAATCAGATCAGCTATTCAGCACTAATTGTTCTGAGTATCATCTTCATTTTTTTGGAAATTCACGGTTATATAACTTATAAGAAAAGAATAAATAAGGCATTAAAGATTGGTTAATAGTAAATATCGCTACCATCCTTAAAGGTTTGGTGTTTTATTCACAGCATATAATGATAAAATTTTTTAAAGTTCTATAATTAACCTGTTATAAGTTATTTATTACCCTAAGTAGCAGAGCCAAGCTCGCTACGGGGCAAGTAAGTTATTAGTCATTTATCATGTCTACAACACAAAAAGCAATTTGGGCACTCCGCATAGGAGTTGCCGGCGAGTTTTTAGGCCACGGAGTACTGGCTTTGCAAGGAAAAGCCGACTGGATAGGCTGGTTTTCTAAATTTGGAATAAGCGATCCGAGCACAGCTTCCACACTCCTTTTGTTGATCGGTTTGCTTGATATTACTGTTGCATTGGTTGTTCTTTTCAAGCCTATAAAACCGGTATTGCTCTGGGCAGTATTTTGGGGATTCTGGACAGCATTAGTGCGGCCGATTATCGGCCAACCGATCTGGGATTTTGTTGAAAGGTTTGCCAACTGGGGAGCACCGCTTGCACTATTATTCCTTTTGAAAAAAGAGTAAGATCTAGACTTGATTTTCTGTTTTTTTTGTGTTACAATATCAAAAGTACAACGATCTTTAAAAGGAGATCATATGAAACACAAGGTAACTCTCATCCCAGGTGACGGAATTGGTCCGGAAGTTACGGCAGCAATGGTCAAAGTGGTGGATGCAAGCGGTGCTGAAATCGAATGGGACGAGCAGCTTCTGGGTGAAGCAGCGCTCGAAGAAACCGGAGATCCATTTCCTTTCGCCACTTTGGAGTCCATTCGCGATAATAAAGTTGCGATCAAGGGCCCGACAGCCACACCGGCGGGCGAAGGCCACCGCTCCCTCAATGTGAGATTGCGCGAGACCTTCAAACTCTATGCCGGCGTTCGCCCGGTGCGGACTATGCCGGGAATCAAAAATCGTTTCTCGGATACCTCTGTCGATATCGTACTCTTCCGCGAGAATTTAGAGGATGGTTATATCGGTGAAGAGAGAGAAATTACCGGCGGTGCGCTCGCAGTATCACGTTTTACTGACATCGGTTGCGAGAGGATTGCTCGATACGCTTTTGAGTACGCACGTCGCAATGGTCGTAAGAAAATTACGGTGGTGATGAAGGCGAACATTTTCAAGCTCACCCACGGTTTGTTTCGCAAGTGGGCATTTGAAGTCGCGAAGGAATATCCGCAGATTACTCTCAACGAGTATCTGTTTGATGTGTACCTTGCCCGCCTAGTACACGATCCATCACAGTTCGATTGCGTCCTCATGACAAATGTCTATGGCGACGGCGTGTCGGATTTGCATGGGGAAATTATCGGCGGTTTAGGTTTCGCACCCGGTGCGAATATCGGCGATGAGTGCGCCATTTTCGAAGCTGTGCACGGCTCAGCGCCCGATATTGCCGGCAAGGGCATTGCCAACCCCAGTGCGCTCATTCTCTCTGCCGCACTTATGCTCCATCATTTGGGGAGACCAGACGCTGCTCTGAGAATAAGAAATGCGGTTGACCTTACTTTAACTGACGGCAAATTCACTCGTGATGTTGTTTCAAAGGATTTTCTTTCAACAAAAGAGTTTACTAATGCTGTAATTAGTAATCTCTAGGAAATATACTGTGCGCAACTGTGGTTGCGCACAGTATATACTTCACATCCCACTTCAGTTTTTGAAACGGGATTTTTTTTGCAAAAATTTTTTTTAGGTATAGTATGAATTTATACTTAAAATTAATATAAACTACAATGTCAAAAGAGTCTTTTGAATCTGGTGTGGCCGCACAGCATCCTCAAGAACAATTGGATAGAGACATAAATTCAAAATTTGTGGAAGTTCTTGCAGGCGCTTCGGGAGATGAGGAAACATCTAGGGTTATAGACGGATACAACACCACATGGAAAGAATTATTGGGGCAAATCAAAGATGCGGAAATAAAGGAAGATGAGAAAAGAGTTGCTGAGCTTGAAGCGGAGATTTATGAAGTTGAAAAGCAAAAAGCAATGTTTCTTGCGCAACTTAGTGCGATGCCAAAAGAAGACGAGCCTGTTTTAAGTGAGCTACAGGCACAAATGAGAGCGGAAGCCGCCGATGATGTAATAGATGAGACGCATGAATTAGTAAGACGAAACCCACCCAGAGCACTGGTTGCTTATCTGGATAAATTAGGCCATTCTCCAGTACTTGAATTAAGACAGAAAGCAAGCAGAAAATTGCGTCAGGCAGCGGTAATTGCAATGGCACTACTCGGAGGTCTTTCGGGTTCAAAACCCGTTCAAGCGCAATCTAGCGTGGAGAAAGCGCAAGTTACAGCAACAACTGAAGATATTCCAGCAAGAATGGGAAGTAGTCTTGAGCAAAAAAAGACATCACCCTTTAATGTTACCAACTGGGCGTTTCATTTTAATGCGATGCTGGAGAAAGATCCCGACAGTAAAGAAATAGTTAAAATTAGTCCGCAAGCCGCCCTTTTCCCCGTCAGCTTTGAAGTAACAAGATTTACAACAGAAGAGGGGGTTGCTAGCACAGATATACCATATGAATACGCCAGACAATTTGATTTAAGTCCGGAAGCAAGAAAAAATCTAAATCCCGGAGACTACGAGAAAATGGAGGAGGCGGTAAAGAATGATCTTTCAAGGCGGCTTGTTGATCAGATCAGTGGATTAAGCAGCAACTTTTGGGGTGAAGAAGGAATTGCTGAAAGGAGAGTTCGCGGAATTCATGGCCCGGAGGAAGAGCATGAGTTTAAGATAAAAAGTATAAGAATTACTGGCCATGCCTCACCTGAAGGAAGGGATTCCAGTGGGGCTGTAACGATACGGCAGGGAGTGGTTGACGCAGAAAATATAAAACTTGCGGCGGCGAGAGCTTCCGGCGGAATGGATGTCTTGAAAGAAATACTCATAGAAAAAGGCGTAAGCAATGAGGAATTTGACAGACTGGTTGCTGTGAGTTCAGTTGAAGATCAGTTTAGCGATCAAGAAATGGTTGAGTTATCGGGGCTTTCGCAGAATGAGGAAGGTGCGGCAGATGACGAAAAAATACTTAATTTAGTTAAAAAATACAATGCCGGAAAAATTGAAGATGCTGCCGTTAAATCAAAACTTGATGAAATAATCGGTTCAAAGCGCAGAGTGACATTTGAAATTGAATATGAAAATGAGTCCGCATCGCGTTATGCAATTCCGATTCCCCTTTTTCTTCTATTGCTTCCCGCGCTTTCCAGATTGAGGATTCCTTCATGGCTTAAAAAAAGAAAAGGAGATACTCCGAAGGAACCTGAGCCGATTAAACCGATAATTTTTTCTCCAATTAGAACTCCTAAACCCATTATTGTTACTCCAATTAGAACTCCTATTAAACCACCAAAGATTGAGGAGGTAATTGAAGAACCTGAGAAAATTGAAGAACCCGAAGAAATAAACGTTAAAGTAATTGAAACTGATAAAATACCTCTGCTTGTCGAAGAGACGCTTACTTGGGATGAGGATAGCGAAGAATTCAGAAAAAATCAGATTGAAGCTAATGCCAATGACCTCTGGGTTTTCTTTGATGATGAAGATGCTGTAAGAAAAGGCCTGGATTACAGGGCTATTTGTGACGGAATAATTGCACGTTATGATGATTTTGGGGGAGATAATCCAGCAAAAAAACGCGAGGATTATTTAACTTACACACTACTTTCGGTATGGAGGGATCATGACTTAATTGGCAGACAAGAGGCAGGATGGAGCAAAGAAACGATAAATGAAGGTCTGGATTATGAAAACAATCCAGAACAGATTAAATGGGCAAGACTCCATGCACGCTCACTTCTTAGTTTGATTGAGGCAAAGAAAACAGCTCCCAACTTAGACTATGTAGAAATTCTTGAGGGCCGGACCAAAGAATTGCTCAATGAATCTTTCGCTAATTCATTAGCTGAAAAAAGAAAGGGAAGAAGCTACAGAAAAGTTTAAAGTTAATTTCAAGCAACAATAACTCCTTCTAATTCTTTGGGTACATATAGAGAAAAATCAAAAATATGGAGTTTTAATTGTTCACTTTTGTAATACAAAATTAAGAAACATTCTTGTGGGCCAAATTGAAAATTTCGAGCCCATGTAATATCATTTCGCTGTGCCAATGTAGCTTAGTTAGTAGAGCACGCCAGGATAGTTCAGTTGGCCCCATTAGAGCCGATATAGCTCAGGTAGTAGAGCACATTCATGGTAAGAATGAGGTCATCAGTGCAAATCTGATTATCGGCTCTAACGGGGTTAATATCACGCCAAAAACATTGACTTGCTCAGCTTCGTACAAAAAGTTTTATGGAAAATAAAACAATAATTGCAGACTTAGACTCCAAACCAGAATGGGGGCAGGTTCTTAGGAATTTGTTTTTTATTTTTGTGACTATTGCTATTGCCTACTGGGTGACTGTTAAAATCGGCGTAGATGATTTAAGGAGCACTGTGGAGGCAGCGGGGATCATTGGGCCTCTTATAATAATACTTCTCAAAGCAACAACTCTTATTATCGTACCTCTCGGTGGCGGGCCTATTTATGTTGTTGCCGGAGCAGTATTCGGATTTTGGAAGGCACTCGTTATTACATTGATAGGAGATATTTTAGGATCAGTTACATGTTTTTATTTAAGCAGAATATTTGGAATTAAGGTTTTGAACTTTTTTGTTCCGAGAAAATATATTCCAACAGTGCAAAAAATTATTGAAAAGGGCAGTGATAAAAAAACTTTTTTCAAAACAAGAATATTTTTTACAGGATTTCCCGAGCTCTTCGCATACGCTTCTGGTTTTACAAAAATTTCCGTCTGGTTTTTCATTCTTGTGCACAATAGTATTCATTTAATTCCCTCAGCTTTAATGATTCTTTTTGGTTATCTTGTGGTTTCTTCTGGTTCCCTTGGGCTCTTGCTTGTCGGCTTAGTCACGTTTGTGCTGGCACTTGCCGGTGTTTGGTGGTTTAATCTCAATCTCAAGCAAGCCGCCTAATTTGATAAAATTATCTCAAAGCCACCTTAGCTCAGTTGGTAGAGCACATCTTTCGTAAAGATGGGGTCCGCAGTTCGATTCTGCGAGGTGGCTCCAAAATGTTTATAGATATTATTGAAGCGGACGGTAGAAACTCGATGACCTCTGAGTCAAAGATATATATCTATGCAACCGAAATGGTTGCAAGCTATTATTCGAAACTGGACATAAAGGGAAAAACAGTTCTAACAATTATTGGTTCCGGTGACCAAATTCTCAACGCATATTTTTTTGGTGCAAAGAAGGTAACAGGTTTTGACATAAATCAGCGATCATTATTATTTGTTGATCTAAAATTTTGCGCAATAAAACATTTAACATACCAAGAATTTCTCTCTTTCTTCGGAAAAACGTTTAGCGATGGAAGTCTTGATAAAAACATTTACGATAAGATTGAACCCTATTTACAAGTCGAAACCGCAAAGTTTTTTAATCAGATTTATACTGAGGCGGGGAGTAGGAACCCCTTAAAGTTGGAATATTTTAGGAACCGTACTTTTATTTCTTGCTCACCTTTTAAAATAAATGCTTACTTGGAAGACGAAACTTCCTACAAAAAAATGAAAAAGATAATGTTAAAAGCAGAACCGGAGTTTATGATTGGAGATATTGTCAATATCGCTGTAAATCTTCAACCAAATACTTACGACATAATAAATCTTTCAAACATACCGAATTATTTTGTTGGACGAAATGAAAGAAGGATAACGATTTTTCTTCAACTTCTGCAATCTTTCGAGAGAGCAATAATTAAAGAGGGAATTATTTTTTTCTATTCTTATACTCCTGCTATTTATCAAGACGGTGTTTTACCACCAGCTTCCAGACAAGAAAATATTGATAAAATCAAGGAGATGGGATTATTTTTTATAAATAAAATAGAATTTACGGGGACAGAGGGGAAAGAAAATGATTGGGTTACTATTTTAAAGAAAAAAACCCAAATTTGATTTCATTTTTAATTTATATAAAATAAACATACCGGCAAGAGCATCATCTTTTCAAGTTTTCAAGAAACAGCCAGCAGCTAGATGGTGGGGTGATGGCCACACCATGGCGACGACGGCACAATGCTCTGCTTTGCCGGTCAGAGCGGCTAGGATCGAAAGATTCAACGCCGCGAATGCGGAATGGTTGCGCCGCAAATACAACGTCGCGGGGACTGGTTCCCCAAGTTGAGTTTGCCCTTAGGCACCAGCTTAGACGCGCGTAGCAACTACGGTCATGATTGGGACTTTTCCGGAGAAGCGCCTCCGGATCTCGGATTAGATACCCGAGATAAAGCCAATCGTTAATGGCCGTTTGGGCGTCCCGACTTGTCGGGACGCCCATTCTATTTTGTGCGCAATTTTATACTCAGATTCACCAACCTCTCAGGTTGACATGTTGGGGTTTCGCATTAAAAATAATCTTTTTGATATAATCGGCTCAATGAATCATAAAAATGAAGTCTATTGGTACACGCTAAAAAAGCCAAATATTAAAAAACTTACATCTGATTTATCGGCGGATATTGCAATAATTGGTGGTGGCATGGCCGGACTTACCTGTGCTCAATCTTTATCTGGGAGAGGATATAGAATTGTTCTACTGGAAAAAGATTTTTGCGGATCTGGCGCGAGCGGAAAATCATCTGGTTTCATAACTCCAGATTCAGAACTTGAACTTTCGCATCTTATCAGACGTTTCGGCGCAAAAGGGGCAAAAGAATTGTGGGATTTTGTCACAAGCGGGGTTGAGCACATTAGAAAAACTATTCTTGATAATAAAATTGACTGCGATTACCAGATCCAAGATTCATTTTTTGTCGCAAATACTAAGCAGGCTTTTAAAAAAATAATCTCTGAACATAATAGTCGTCAATCATCTGGTTATGAAAGCACACTTTCTGAGAAAGAAAACCTTGAAACCCTAATTAACTCACAAGATTATGAGGGTGGGGTAAAATATGGAGGGACATTTGGGATAAACGCTTATCTTTACTGCCAAAAACTTAAAGAAATTTTAGAAAAACAAGGAGTCCATTTATATGAAGATACAGAAGCTGTCTCTTTGACTAACGAAGGGGTAAAAACGAGGTACAATTTTGTATATGCAAAGAAAATCATCATCTGTCTTGATCGTTTTTCACCGAGCTTGGGTGTACTGAAAAAAGAAATATACAGCGCGCAAACCTTTCTTACTGTCTCATCTCCACTTTCTCTCGAGAAAATAAAATCAATTTTTCCGAAAGAGCGACTCATGGTGTGGGATAGTGATCTTATTTATAAATACTACCGCTTAACAGGCGATGATCGACTTCTTTTTGGCGGAGGAAGTCTCTTGTATACCTATATACCATTTGAAAGACAAAATTCGCCAATGATTTTGAGGAATTTCAGGAAATATATACAGAAAAAACTTGGAATTACAATTGATTTTGAATATATTTGGTCAGGTCTTATCGGCGTCACAAAAGATTTTTTGCCGGTTGCTGGCCGTGATCGCCAATATAATAACGCTTATTACATAGCCGGTTCAGCTGGGCTCCCTTGGGCAGCGGCCCTGGGAAATCTCATAGCTGAGGCAGTGGAGAGTGATATTAACCTCGGAGGAAATTTATTTGACCGCCATCGAAAGTATCCAATAAGCGGTGTACTTCAAAAATTTATCTCAAAGCCGATTGCTTTCTCCTTATCTCATGGCATCGTGAAGTATTTTCATAAGTAAGCAATCTAAACTTAGGCACACTGAAATCCTTATTGTTATAATCAATTAATGAATATTGAAGAGAAAAAAAAGAAACTAGAGGAGTTAGAGCTTCAAATGGGTGAAGCCGATTTTTGGACTAACAAGGAAAAGGCGCACAGAATAATTAAAGAAATTAAGGAATTAAAGATGAGTCCGCCAGCTGGCGGAGCGGGCGTAGGCAAATATGATAAAGGAGATGCAATAATGACAATTTTTTCCGGTGCAGGAGGGGACGATGCTGAAGATTTTTCTGCAATTTTACTCAATATGTATTTGAAATTCTTTAACAAAATTGGCTGGGACGTAACCTTCTTGCATGAAAATAAAAATGATCAGGGTGGTTACAGAAATCTGACTATTGAAATTAAAGGAAAAAATGTTTATGGGACCTTGAAAAATGAATCTGGAGTACATCGCTTAGTCAGAATTTCTCCTTTTAATGCAAATAAAAAACGGCACACATCATTTTCCATGGTAGAAGTTATTCCTAAATTTGAAAAAAAAGAAGAAATGATTATTCCTGAAGATGATCTGAAAGTTGAATTTGCTCGCTCAAGCGGACCGGGAGGGCAAAATGTCAATAAACGGGAGACTGCAGTGAGATTGATCCATATTCCGACAAACATTGCCGTGCATGTGGAGTCGCAGCGTAGCCAGGCTCAAAATCGGGAGAAAGCTTTGCAGATTCTGCAGGCAAAGTTGTATAAAAAAACGGAGGAGGAAAGAATTGCTAAGGAAAAAGGCATGTATATTTCAAAAACAACCCAGATTGAGTGGGGGAATCAGATTCGCTCTTACGTTATGCACCCTTACAAAATGGTTAAAGATCACAGAACGGGGATGGAGACTTCAAATATTGACGCAGTTTTGAATGGTGATATAGATGAATTTATTGAAGCTGAAAAGAATCTCTAATAATTTTGAATCTGCCTGAAGTCGGGTATAATAGGCACGACCCCGCAGTATTTTTACATTTGAAATAGCTGCGCGGCGCACTGCCCGGCAAAGGGTGTCCTACTCGGACACGCGCCGCGCAAAAAAATAACTAAAATTAGCCTAAAAATCTAGTGTTTTATTATTAAACTGAGGCAAAAATAGTGCGGGGTGCTCAATTTTGTAATTGCTCACTTCGTTCACAAACAAAATTGGCATGCTCTATTTCGATAAAGTCTCAAAAATATATAGCAGTGATTCTGTGGCTTTGGATAATGTCACATTTACCATTGAGCCGAAAGAGTTCGTCTCAATCGTAGGGCATTCTGGTGCCGGCAAGACTACGCTGGTGAAGCTAATCTTGACTGAAGAAAAGCCAACTTCTGGTAAGATCTTCTTTGGTTCAAGAGATATTGACTCCATACCAAGCAGGGAAATTCCTGAATACAGGCGAAAGATAGGAGTTATATTTCAAGATTTTCGACTTATACCAAATAAAAATGTATATGAAAATATTGCCTTCAGTATGGAAGCCGCAGGTCGTAGCGATGAAGAGATTGAGGCAGATGTACCTCACGTACTTGAGTTGGTGGACTTAACAAAAAAAATATGGAGTTTTCCCCATGAACTATCTGGTGGGGAAATACAGAGAGTTGCTATTGCTAGAGCAATTATAAATCAACCCGACATTATCCTTGCAGATGAACCGACAGGTAATCTTGATCCTGTAAATACATACGATATTGTACAGATTCTCAAAAAAATCAATGATTTAGGCACAACAATTATTCTCGCCACACACAATAAGGGAGTTATTGATTCACTTGGGAAAAGAGTTATTACCATGGAACAAGGCAAAATTATAAGAGATGACGAGAAGGGCCGCTACATCATTTAACATGGAGCATGAAACATGGAATATAAATAAAAATGCGATAAAATGAATTAAAATGTTCTATGTTTAATGAATAATGAACAATGACAATGTGGGTAAACATTAAAAGAATAGTAAAAAGCGGGTTTTTTAACTTTTCCAGAAGCACTTTTGTTTCTCTCTCTTCAGTATTAATAATGATAATCACTCTTTCTGTGATAGCGAGCCTAATTTTTCTTTCTGCAACCTTGAATGCATCCTTGCAAGAGATAAAAGATAAAGTTGACATAAATGTCTATTTCGTTACAAGAGCTGACGAATCTGAAATACTTTCCCTCAAATCACAACTGGAAAACCTTCCTGAAGTTGCCTCGATTACATACACTTCTAGAGACGAAGCACTTTCTAAATTCAGACAAAGACACGAAAATGACGAACTGACCTTGCAAGCACTTGAAGAATTGGGCGAGAACCCCCTGCAGGCATCACTCAATATAAAAGCAAAAAACCCCTCGCAGTACGAAGGAATAGCAAATTTTCTGCAGAACGAGCCGGCACTTTCACAAGACGGAGCCTCAATTGTAGATAAGGTAAATTACTACCAGAACAAAGTTGCAATAGAAAAACTAAGTAAAATTATTAACACAACAGAGCGGCTCGGAAGCATTATTGCTGTCATCCTAATCGCAGTTTCGGTTCTTATTACTTTCAACACAATCAGGCTTGCAATTTATATTTCTCGCGAGGAAATTTCAGTAATGCGTCTTGTTGGGGCAACAAGTTTCTATGTGCGCGGGCCTTTTGTTGTTGTCGGTGCAATTTACGGAGCTTTGGCAGGCGTACTGACACTCATTCTCTTCTATCCGGTGACATACTGGCTGGGTGAACAAACCTCAAATCTATTCCTGTCTTTTAACGTATTTGAATACTATACACGCAATTTCGGTCAGATTTTTCTTATAATTATTTTATCAGGACTATTAATCGGTGCATTCTCGAGTTACTTGGCTGTGCGCAGATACCTTAAGATATAATTTTTAATTTTATAAAAACTTAACAATGAATCATTGAAAAATTCAATGAAAATTGGAAATTATTTAAAGTGATGCATAAGAAAAAATACATCTTTGTCGTGGGCGGGGTAATGTCAGGAGTCGGCAAGGGTATAACCTCCTCTTCAATTGCAAAGATTATGCAGGCTCGCGGATTTAGCGTAACTGCTCTTAAGATTGATCCTTATATTAATGTTGATGCCGGCACCATGAATCCAACAGAACACGGTGAGGTTTTTGTTTTAGATGACGGTGATGAGACAGATCAGGACATGGGAAATTATGAAAGATTCCTAAATTCAAATTTCTCAAGGGTTAATTACATGACTACTGGCAGAGTCTATTTGGAAGTTATTCGCAAAGAAAGAAATTTAGATTATAAAGGCAAATGTGTTGAAGTTGTACCCGACATTCCTCTTGAGGTAATAAAAAGGATTGAAAATGCAGCCAAGCTAGCCAAAGCAGATATTACTGTTATTGAAATCGGCGGAACCGTAGGGGAGTATCAAAACATTCTTTTTTTAGAGGCGGCAAGAATGCTCAAAACAAAGTTACCTAAAGATGTTACTTTCGTCATGGTTTCTTATCTTCCCATCCCAGATAAATTGGGCGAGATGAAGACAAAACCAACTCAGTATGCTACCCGAACATTAAATAGCGCCGGAGTACAAGCAGATATAATTATTGCAAGAAGCACGCATTCGCTGGATAAAAAAAGAAAAGAAAAGATTTCAATTTTCTGTAATCTTCCTGCAAGGAATGTTATTTCTGCACCAGATGTTGAAAGTATTTATGATGTTCCCTTAAATTTTGAAAAAGATAACCTCGGAAACATCTTGAGCGAAGTTTTGGACCTACCAAAGCGCAAAGCAAATCTAAATGACTGGAAGAGTTTTGTTTCAAAGACAAAAAACGGTAAAAAAAACGTAAATATTGCGGTAGTCGGCAAATATTTTGATTCGGGAAATTTTATTCTTTCAGATGTTTATATTTCCGTGCTTGAAGCAATTAAATTTTCCTCGTATTATCTCAAGGTAAAACCAAAACTAACTTACATTAACTCAAAAGATTTTGAGAGTAAGAAACTTAAACTGGATGTTCTCTCTGCCTTTGATGGGGTGCTTGTTCCGGGGGGCTTTGGTGCAAATGGGGTGGAGGGGATAATTTCAGCAATTCATTATGTCCGGGAGAAAAAAATTCCTTTTTTTGGTCTTTGTTATGGTATGCAGCTTGCAGTAGTGGAATTTGCAAGAAATGTAGTGGGTTGGAAGGATGCTCATACATCAGAAATAAATAAAAAAACTAAGTATCCGGTAATTGACATAATGGAGAACCAAAAATCTCATTTAAATAGAGGTAAATATGGCGCGACAATGAGATTGGGCTCTTGGAAGGCAAACCTCAAAAATGGCTCTGTTGCAGCCGATTCTTATGGTACAAATAAAATTAGCGAAAGGCATAGACATAGATATGAAGTTAATCCAAAACTTGTTGAAAAACTTGAGAAGGCAGGACTTGTTTTCTCTGGGTATTCTTCTGATAAGAAGCTCATGGAAATTGCTGAACTGCCAAAAAACTTACATCCGTTTTTTCTTGGAACTCAGTTTCATCCTGAATTTAAGGCAAGACCCCTTTCGCCCCATCCTTTATTCACAGCATTTTTAAAGGCAGCTTTACAAGGAAAAAAGTAATTATCTTTTTCTCACTTTAAAAATAAATTGATAATCTTTAAGTTCAATAACTTTGTTTGAATATTTCTCTGGCAAAACTTTGATCAATGTAACTTCTTCCGCCTCGGTTGTAATCGGAGTGTTCAGTTTAAAAATTTGTTGAGTTCTGCCCAGACCACTTTCTAGAGTCGCACTTAATCTAACGGTTCCTGCCTGAATGCAAGTAACATCAACTGGGCAACGACTATCCTCAAGAACTTCATTGGGTGTTACTTTGACATCAAGGCCAGATGCTCCCTGATCAATTTTTGTTAGAAGTTCTGTTTCAAGTTTTCCGTTCACAATGCTGACTTCACAATCCCCAAAGTTGCATTCAGGCGGAATTCGCGATACATACGAGCCATCGGGGCAAGCTTGCACATCTGTGGCACAGTAGATCACGCCGTTATCGGTAGTTTTTCTGTAAGATTTTTTGCTTACAAGAGAAATGAATAGGACAAGAAGTGCCGCGATTACAATCAAAACTATTAGATAACTTCTCTTTAAATTTGCTTCAAGCAACTTTATTTAATAGGATTTTCTCCTCTAATAATCCTGATAAGAAACATTATTATGGCTATGACAAGAAGGATATGAATAAACGAACCGATAGTATAAACTCCGATTACTCCAAGAATCCATAAAACCAAAAGTATAATTGCAATTGTTGTAAGCATTTTATTTAATTTTTAATTTAAAATTTCTAATTTTTAATTAACGCCTACGTTGGCGAGGCACTTTGCCGCCGGCCTTTCTTGCTTGAGATAAACCGATGGCAATTGCCTGCTTGCGATTCTTAACTTTTGCTCCACTCCTACCGCTGTGAAGTTTGCCTCTTTTATACTCGCTTACTGCTTTTTTAACCTTCTGTTGAGCTTTTTTACCGTACTTAGGCATAATAATCAAGATAGAAGTTTAATGATGAATTTTCACTGAAATCATATTTACTACCAAGCGACAAGCGCCAGCTGATAAGTGTGCTCGGCGTCATTTTCCATGCGCTCATCCTTTTTCAAATGATCGCTCTCTCAACTTCCTTGAATTTCTTGGTAAATTCAACAAAATCAATGTTATAAGTTATATGTTATTAATTATTTGTTATTTTACATACGGTACAAAAACAAATCCGTGAAATTTCTTCTTATCAAATTCATTCTCATTTTTTTTAATTTCCAATACCAAAGAATTCTCCTGGGGGTAAACCATCTTTCCACCAACTTTAAGCTGCTGCTTCCAAGCATCTGGAACATCTTTGACTTCCGCCGCGCAAATTATGCAGTCAAATGGAGAGGCTTCCTTCAAACCATCCTGCGCGCTCTGGCAATGGAGTTCAACTCTGTTGTAAAGGTCAGAGTATTTTTGTAGATTTAGTTTTCCAAACTCACACAATTCCCTAACAACTTCAAAAGCTCTCACTCTTCCAGTTCTGCCGACCATGTGTGAAAGGAGAGCTGTTTGCCAGCCGGAGCCAAAACCAACTTCTAAAATATTATTTCCTTCCTCAACTCGCAGAAGTTCTAGCATAAATACCACTGTATATGGTTGTGAGATTGTCTGACCTGCGCCAATTGGTAAAGCTGTATCTTCATATGCGTCAGCACTATACTGCATAGGAACAAAATCTTCTCTTAAAACTTTCATAACTGCCGCCTCAATATTTGCAGATTTAAGCACCCCCGTTTGCTTGAGATGTTTAATTAGTTCTTGGTTGCTACTCATCCCATTAGAAGCAGATCGCGATTGACGTTCTCTGAAAATAGTTATATTGATAATTACTCAACCTTATCATATTAAATAAGTATACTTACTTTTTTTAAATTACATCGCGGCTTCTAACGGGACAAGTAACTAAAGCATAGCACCAAATTTTAATTCAAAATTATAATTATTGACTTAATATTTTGATCTGCTAGTTTAGCTTATGGAATTCCTCAGGAGGAGATTGTGAGTATTCATATTAGCGCTAACCCCGGTCAAATTGCCTCAAGAGTGCTTTTACCAGGCGACCCATTGAGGGCGAAGTTTATTGCCGAGAATTGGCTAACTGATATTGTTCAGTATAATCGCACTCGCAATATGCTGGGATTTACTGGAACAACCCGAAGAGGGGTGAGAGTTTCGATTCAGGGAAGTGGAATGGGTATGCCGTCCTTAAGCATCTACGTTCACGAGCTTATTCGTGATTATGGTGTAAAGGATATCATTCGTCTTGGAAGTTGCGGCGCTCTTCAGCCAGAAATTGGGCTTCGCGAAATAATCTTAGCCCAAGGATCCTGTTCTGATTCAAATATCAACCGCAGGCGTTTTAAGGGAATGGATTTTGCTCCGATTGCTGACTGGGAACTGTTGGCAGTTGCGCAAATGAGGTCTAAAAGACTAAACATTCCTGTCCGGGTTGGCAACATCCTAGCAACCGATACTTTCTATGGTCCTGATCCTGAAGAATGGAGACTTTGGGCTCAGTACGGAGTTCTTGCTGTTGAGATGGAAAGTGCGGAACTCTACACAGTTGCTGCACGATATGGAGTAAAAGCACTCAGTATTCTTACAGTGAGTGATTCGCTCCATCACGGAACACAGGTATCTGCTGAAGATAGAGAGTGCTCTTTTAATGATATGGCCAGACTTGTTTTAACAGATTGAATATCTTTTGAGAGCGGGAAAACTCGCTCTTTTTTAATATAAAAAAACTGTTCACTACTTAATTATTGTCAATGAACAGCTTCATATTGTAGGAAATTTATTTTCTCTCAAAAAACTTCATTATCCTCAACCTGCTCAAGACGAGGTTGGAAATTCTTTTTCTTGCCTCGGCAACATAGAATGCCCCGAGAAAAAACATGATTCCGAGAAGAAAAAGTACTTTTGCTGCCGAGACTGCTGTCTGAATTTGTGAGAGATCACCCAGAGCCCAAGTGATATTGCAGGCAAGCCACGAACTGTCGGCCAAGGCGATTAACACAAGCGCCTTCTCGCGCTTGATGTAGAAAAACATTGCTACAGCCATTAACAGAGAAAGGGCGCAGAAAATGTAGGTGAGGGCCTTCCACTCCAGAAGCCAGAAGCCGTCAAAAACAAACCAGAAGAAGACACAGAGGATTTCCAGGCTGGTATATATCTCGGTCTTGTCCACTTAATGCTCCTTAGGGGGAAAGTTGTTGATGTTTCTGTTTCAGTACTATCACAGTCTATATGCTTAATCAACTTAAATTTTCTACTGCGGTGAAAAGTTTCTTTTTTTAAACCACTCTATAAATAAAATTTCAATTAAGCTTACGGAGACGATTACCGCCCATTCGCTCCAGATTAGAGGATGCGTATGAAGAATTTTCTGAAGCATTGGTAAATACAGTGCGGCAAAAAGAAGAATTAACCCAATAAAGGCGCCTCCCACGAGCAGAGTGTTTGAAAAAATATCTGTTCTGAAAATTGAACGCTTGAGTGAGCGGACGCTGAAAGCGAATACGAGCGAATCAAGAGCCATCAGAGCAAAAACGACAGAGCGGGTTCTTTCCAAATCTCCAGTTAACTTCAACAATATAAAAAATGTCATAAACGCGGCTATTCCAGTGATGAAGAAAATAGAAGCCATCCAATTTTTCATCGGTTTGTTTAATATTCCTTCCTTTGGATTTCTTGGTTTTTCTTCCATAACTCCTTTCGTTTCTTGTTCTGTGGTGAGAGCTACAGCTGGAAAACCGTCCTCTACCAAATTTATCCAAAGAATTTGAGCTGCAAGCAAAGGCAAGGGCAAACCCAGAACCATTGCCATCAAAAATAAAAAAAGCTCTGAAAAATCATCAGCAACAAGATAAACAAAAACTTTACGGATATTTTGGAAAATAACTCTGCCTTGCTCTATTGCCTTGATAACGGTTTTGAAATTATCATCAAGAAGGACGACGTCGGACACTTCCTTGGCAATATCGCTTCCCGAGCCGAGGCAGACCCCGACATCAGCCATTTTAAGCGCCGGAGTGTCATTGATGCCGTCTCCTATCATTGCCACAATCTCTCCGTTTTTTTGCAAAGCATCAATGATCTGCAGTTTGTGATTCGGTGCAACACGGGCAAAAATTGAAACATTCCTGCATTTTTCTCTTAACTCTGCGGACGACAACTCTTCCAACTCTTTTCCTTCCAGAATATTTTCTTTATCAGCCGGGATTCCGATCTCGTTTGCTACTGATTTTGCCGTTAGTGCGTGGTCTCCGGTAATAATCACAACTCTAATACCGGCTTCTTTGGCGGTAATAATTGAATGCTTAGCATCTTTACGCAGAGGATCTTTTAGCGCGATAAATCCGACCAGTGTAAGTTTATTTACCATCTCACTTAATTCATTGCCGTCCTCTCTGACTTCCTTCATTGCCGCTGCCACAACTCTTAGACCCTGTGATGTTAAAGTAATTAATTTTTCGTTAAGCTCAATAAATTCTCTTGAATCAAGTTTTTCTCGTCTGCCGTCAAGATAAATTTCTTGTGAGCGCTCTATTACAACTTCCGGCGCCCCGAGAACGAATAGGAGTTTTTGTCCATCATGCATGCGCAATGAAGCGGAATATTTGGCATCGGAATTAAAATTAATTTTCTCCAATAACCGATAATTTTGATCAAGCTCTTTTTTGTTCAACCCTGCATGCATTCCAGCAATCAAAAGGGCGCGGTCTGTCGGCTTGCCCCGGACGATCCATTCATGGAATTCATCTTCCGGATTTTCAACAAACGCATCACTCCCCAAAGTGGCGATTTTAAGCGCAATAATATGGGCCTCAAGACCATTACTGTCTTTTACATGTTTTGATAAGCCGCTGTCATTTAAAAGCTCGCGTGTTCCGGTCATGATATGGCTTACCTGCATTTTACCTTCTGTAAGTGTGCCGGTTTTATCAGTGCAGATTACTGTTATGGCGCCAAGAGTTTCATTGGCGGCAAGTTTACGAACAAGTCCGTTTTGTTCCAATACTCGCCGCATGCCAAAAACCAAAATTACTGTAACCGCCGGCAAGAGTCCCGCAGGTGTGGCTGATACGGCTAGAGCAAGAGAGGTAATGAAGATATCAACAAATGTCTCATTGCCAAATGAGCCGACAATAACCACAAAACTGACAATGATAATTATGAAAAGCCCGACTACTTTTGACAGAAATGCGATTTGCTTCTGAAGGGGAGTTTTTCTCTCTTTGGTATCCCGCAAAAGCAAAACTATTTTTCCTATTGCTGCACGTCTACCTGTTTGAGTTACGATAATCAGAGCCTCGCCACTCTCAACAATGGTGGAGAGATAAACCATATTGCTTCTATCCGCAAGCACTGTTTTCTCGTCTGTTTCTCCAGCTGATTTTTTGACGGCGAGCCATTCTCCGGTAAGAGTTGACTCATCAATTTTTAAATCTTTACTTTCAATTATTCTTCCGTCGCAAGGCACCTTGTCTCCGGCATTCAAAGTTACAATATCTCCGGGCACGAGATCGGAGCTGTCAATTTCTTTGAGGTTTCCGTCGCGGAAAACTCTGGCGCTGATTTTAACCATTTTTTTGAGCGCCAGAAGGGATGAATTGGCTTTATTTTCCTGGTAAAAACCAACAGTAGTGTTGATAAGCAAAACAATAATTATGAAAATGGAGTCAGAATAATGCCCTAAATAAAGAGATACTCCGCCGGCAACAGCGAGAATGAGAACAAGCGGACTTTCAAATTGGCTTAAAAATAGCCTTAATCTTGAGTATGGTTTTTCTTCCGGTAAGGTATTATGCCCATATTTTTTAATTCTCTTTTGCGCCTCAATTTCCGAAAGACCCTCTTTCTTGCTTTCAAGCAGGCCAAAAACCTTTTCTAGAGATGCTGCATGCCACAATTTTTCCATCCCTCTATTATATCTAAGTAGTTTCAGCTACAAGATTAATATAAATTGAATGAAACCTATTTTTCTTCAATCTTTTTTTAATCATTTTTCCCCCTTAAGTATTATTCTTTCCTCAAAACCGCCCCGTTCTTGCAGCTTCCTTGCTCTTATCGCTTCCACTTCAGCAAATTCCGGCAGTTTCTTAAGTGCCTCAATTACTTCAATAACATCAGCTAGTTCTTCTGGTGTTCCTGATGTCGCTAACTCGGCTGCTTCCTCAAGAAGTTTTTTGATCAATTCCAGTCGATATTCTTCAGGAGTAGCGGTTCTTCTCTCATAAGGAATACCTTTTTCATCAAGAATTTGAGGAATTCCATCTCTTACTAATTTGTTGTAGCTTTCCATGAGTTAATTATAAGTGAATATTATTGAATTAATTATTTAAAATTTTCTATGACTTGCCGTAAAAATTCAAGGTCAAGATAATTGTGGTCGTTTCCAGGAATTTCTTTCAGTGAATAATTTTTAACATCTAAATCCTCCAGTATTTTTTTTAAATTTTTAAAGGAAATAACTGGATCATTGGTCTTCTGAATAAAAAAAGTCGTAGTATTATAATTTTTTAACCAATCTCCGACTAAAAATTGCCTTTCTTTGCCCCAATCAATGGCTGCACCGACAAACACACATTTCAGTGGATGAATTTTTTTTTCATAAATTCCTTTTAATGTTAAAAGACAACCGGCAGACTTAGCGAAGATCATATAGTCCTTCCATTCATTAATTTCTGCAGTTAGGGTTGAAAGTTCCGAATCAAGATCAATAATCTCCTCACCCGTTTCCCAATGCTTATAGTAATGAATCTTTATTTCATCAAATAGTGGATTAAGTATCTGTCCAACTTCTTCAATCCATTTTTTATTTGAAATCGAATTCCCGCTTAAGAGTAGTAATTTCATTTTATGATTATAACTTCTTTTAAAAAAATCGCATTTGGTTTCCCAAATGCGATGATTGCTCACGCGATACAGCGTCTCATTATAGAGAGCGCATCAAGTTCGAAGTGTCTAAGGAGCTCAGGGATTGATCCAGTGGTTCCATATTCAAAACCATGGCACCCAACACTTGATGGAGGAGGATTTACTCGTAAAAGTTCTTCAGCCATTGAAACTAGAAGAACCCTAGAGTTACCGTTGTAATAAAGAAGAAGTGGTTTCCCAGGAAGTATCAGGTCACCGATCCATAAAACCTTAGAAAGACAGGTTACATTGATCAAATTCCAGATTTTACCTTCTCTTACCAACATTCTTTGCGCCTTGATGGTTTCAAGAGTAATCATCCCCGCAGAGATGATCGTACCAACAGCAGAACTTGAATATGACAACACTTCAAAACCGTCACACCTTCTGCCGTCCAATTTCCAAGGCACATTCTGTTTCTGCATGCGGATATATATTGGACCTTGAAATGCCAAGGCTCGGTTAGTTGATTCTATGAGGTCTTCGGCTGAACAGGGTTCTTCAGCTAGTACTCCGGGCATAGTGACAAGAGCGCCTGACTGACCGGAAGATTCATGAGTTGAACCGTTTTTTGCTCCAGAAAGTCCACCCTGGACGGAATAGAATATTACTCGCGTATGTGCTTGAGCGAGCATATTTATCTGGTCCATGTGACGATAAATGAAAGCATCTCCACAAAGGACAACGACAAGAGCATCGTTTCTCACAGTAGAGAGACCTTGGATCATTGCAGTCATGTGCTGTTCTCGAAGCCCGACATTGTAATAATGAGAAGTTTTCAGAAGCACATTACCGCTTCCATAGACGAAAGCTCTGGGCGGATAGTCTGAAGTTAAAACGTAAAGTCTATCTCCGAGCAGTCGTTCAAGTTCCAATATAATATTGAGTTCAACATCATATTGAATTGTTACTTCTTTGTCTTTCGCTATTTTAACCTTGATTGTCGCATCTTTGCTTCCGCCAATAAAAGGCGGAAGCCTTTTTACTGGCAGATCCGGATTTACTAAACCCTTGTATTCTTGAGGGATTGAATTGAAAGCGCCATTTAAGTCAATCACTTTTACTGTTTCACCAGGTTCTGAATTATGAAAAACATGGAAGCCGCAATAGTCATCTTGGCAACCAGGAATGCCATTTCCTTTGATTGTTTTTGCTATGATAACTACCGGACCATTTTCACAAGCTTCACATGCTCTGATATATGCATCATGTATTTGGATAAGGTCATGACCATCTTGCAAATCAATCACTTGCCAGCCATAACCCTCCCAAAGTTTATGAAGATCCACTCTGCTATCTGTTGTTGGGAGACGAGTTGATAATTGACCGCCATTACGGTCAATCACTGCAATAATACCTCTGAGACCGAGATGTGCTGCATGTCTAGCAGCTTCCGAAACATTTCCTTCTTGTTCCTCTCCGTCTCCCAGAAAACAGAATACCCTGTTTTCCATTTCAGCATCTTGCCAGCCAATTGCTGCACCGACTGCATACGAGAGTGTCATACCAAGACTGCCGTTGGGTGTAATATCAACTCCAGGAGTAAGCTTCATGTCCTCATGGCCAGCGAGACGTGATCCATACTGGCGGTATTGCGACATTTCTTCTTGTTCCATCCAGCCGAGCAGATTGAAGATGTTGTACTTAAGGGGGCCAAGGTGGCCGCGATTAAGTACATAATCACGCAATGGATGACGAGGGTTGGCACTGTCATAACGTAGAATATCGCCGAAATACAGAACAGTCATGAGATCAAGACTTGAACAACAAGCTCCAATATGCCCTGTTTGCGCAGTTTCGATAGTCTTCAGAACTCTTTCAAACAAAATCCAACGCATTTCTGTTAGAAAACCAAAATTTGTCTTCATCCGTTCCTCCTTTTTATCAAGTTTTAATTAACAATCTTTTTATATTCCTGCATAAATAAAATTTTAAGTCAATTATTTAATCATGGTAATTATCCTCCCATGTATATTTGCTCAAAAAAAATTGAAAAGAATGGCCAATTTGGTATAGTTTTGCCGTTATTGCGGAGTCTGCTAATGGTAGGCAAACGCTCTCTGAAAGCGTGAATCTTGGTTCGATCCCAAGCTCCGCAGATATTGACAGTACACACCATTGGGATATAGTGCATTTATGAAAAAAATTATATCTTTTGTGCTTTTGGTATTGTTTAGCGGGCTTGCAGTCGCATCTGTAAATGCACAATCAGGTAGGTCTGATATTGTGCCCGAACAGTATATTATTGTCTTTAAAAATAGTGTTACAAATACTGATAACATTACAGATGAATTGAGGTCAAGGCATGGTTTTGAAGCTGAAATGAGGTACTCAAGAGCTATCAAGGGGTTTTCAGCAAGATTGAGTGAAGACAAATTGGAAGCTCTCAAGAATGACCCGAGAGTTGAATTCATAAGCGAAGATCATTATGTAAGTATTGACCAAGCCAGAGAGACAAGGCAAGAAGCGAGAGCAGAGTCAAATGCAAGATCCAACGCAAGGGGAGGGGGAGCTATAATAATACAATCACAAACAACTCCCACAGGGATTTCAAGAATTTTTGCAGAATCAACAACTAATAAGGGAGCAGGAGTAGGAGTTGCAGTCATTGATACAGGTATTGATCTTACTCATCCGGATCTCAAAACAAACATTGCAAGCCAGAATAAAAGCTGTATTTTTGGAAAGAAAAACGCAAACGATGACAATGGTCACGGGACTCATGTTGCCGGTACCATTGCAGCTTTGGATAATGGCTCAGGAGTTGTAGGAGTTGCTCCGCAGGCAAAACTTTTCGCAGTTAAAGTTTTAAATAAAAGCGGCGGGGGGACATGGTCAAGCGTAATTTGTGGAATTGATTGGGTAACCGCAAATGCCGCAACCCTTGGAATCAAAGTTGCCAATATGAGTTTGGGTGGCGGAGGTTTAAGTGATAACAATTGTGGCAATTCCAACAATGATGCCCTGCACAAGGCAATCTGCCGAGCCCGCGATGCCGGAGTTACATTTGTAGTTGCGGCTGGAAATTCTGGAGCGAATGCATCTAGTTTCGTGCCGGCAGCATATGATGATGCTGTGATTACTGTGTCAGCTCTGGCTGATTCCAATGGTATTGCGGGCGGCGGTGGCCCCGCAACTTCTTACGGACCAGATGACACATTTGCAACGTTCAGCAACTTTGGTTTTGTAGTAGATATCGGTGCTCCGGGTGTAAGTATTTATTCAACATGGAAAAGTGGGGGCTTCGCAACAATAAGCGGCACAAGTATGGCAACACCCCATGTAGCCGGTGCCGCCGCTCTCTTTATCAAATCTCATCCGGGCTCAACTTGGAGCGCAATTCGTGACGGCCTGATGGCTGCAGGAGAAGCACTTGGTGTCGGTCATGCCGATCCTTCAGGGTTGCACCCTGAAAAAGTTCTCCAAGCTTCTTCACTTTAATCTTTTAAAATTTTTCAAAATCAAGAAAAAACATTCCAACATTCTGCAGAATGTTGGAATGTTTGTGTAGATAGTCTATTAAATTAAAAGGCTCCAATATTCGGAGCCTTTGTCGTCTCATCTCACTTTCTTATATAGTGCGTAAGTCCAACAGCCGTTGTCCGGCAGTTGGGCTACTAATTCCGTTCCAAATCGTCGGATAGGTGAGATGGGATTTGAAACAAGAAGGTATCCCCCATATCGCAGATTCCTCAATAACTGCAAAGGCATAAAAGGAAATCTCAATCTTCCCGTCCATCGCAGATCGCAGATGTTTGATGCATATACTAGATCAACAGCTACTCTCTGGCTATTGAGAGAGCCATGTTCAAGTTGCAGTCCTCCAAGATTCATCCTTGCTTTCTCATACACCCAGTCGGGAGTAGAGCACCAAACTATCTTTATCCCATCAAAGTCGCTATAGACTCTTTCTTCACTATATGAAGTGAAGATGGAGTTGTATGAGTCAAATCCTCTAGCGCGGATTTCCTGAGGCACTGCCTCAATGAGCTCTTCGTCAACTGCTTCTCTGAAATCTTGCCACAGTTTGAGAATCTGCTGCTTGATGTAAGTTGTCTGGTATCTTCTAAGAAGAGCCGCTTTCACTGCCGTTGCGGCAATTGATGCGTAACCGAGATCAACTGCCACAACATTGGCAACATAGGGCAGAATCCCTAAAAGCAGGCAGTCTCCTCCGCTTGCAATAGCAAGTACTTTTTCCGGCTTGGAAATGAAATGCAGACTTCGGCTACTGCTGTTAAAGATTAATCCCAAAAGATTGCGGATTACAGATGGATCTTCATTGTTCAAGACAAAACCGTCAATTTCTTCATTAATTGCTCTGTCAAATGCTTGTTTACCTTGTATACTGTCCTTAAATTGCCAAGTTATCGGCAGGCGATGTAAATTTGTCACAGATACCCCCTTAGTTTTCTATTTACTCAATATCATAAAATCCACCCTTTGTAAATAACATGTTAAATCCATGTTTGAAAAATTCACTGAAAAATTATAAATACTTAAGTTTTTAAGAACAATTTTAAAGGTGGATAAGTTGAATGGCATAAAAGTTATAATTAATAATTATTGGTTGCCAATCAAAATAACCCCATGAAATATTCACTTTTACTTCTTAGATTATCACTCGGTTTTTATTTTGCCTACGCAGGTCTTTCAAAAATTTTAAATCCAGAGTGGACTGCCGCAGGTTTTCTCAAAGGAGCCCAAACTTTCAAATCACTTTACGCATGGTTTGCTCTGCCCGCCAATATTGGCTGGGTCAATTTCATAAATGAATGGGGACTTCTTGTTGTGGGCGTGCTTTTAATATTAGGTTTTTGGGTTCGATACGCATCTATTGCCGGCATTGTTTTTATGGCTCTATATTATTTTCCGTCACTTAATTTTCCTCTGGCAGGCGAGCATGCTTATATAATTGACGAGCACATTATCTACATCACAGCACTGCTGACATTGATTGCCGGCCAGGCCGGCAATTACCTCGGTTTAGACGGCAGAAGATAGTTAAAAAAAAGACCGCTCCATTCCGTTTTCAACGGACATGGGCGGTCTTTTACACGTAGTTACAGGAAGCCAGTCATTTCAGTCTCCTTTCAGGCTCCTCAGAGTTTGGAGCGGGCTAACGATAGAGCTCCGCTCGGCCGTCGCAGATGAGGACGTAGTAGCCAGCCTTCTTGGCCTCGTCGATCCAGTGGCGGGCATTGAGGCCGCCGCCGAACATGATGAGGCCAACCTGCTTGAGCAGGCCTTTCTCGCGCTTCGCCAAAAAACTCACTTTTCACCACCTTTCAGGTCGGGAGTTTGTCTTGCAGGGGAGTAACTATTTGCTAATAGTATATACTAATATAAATATTTGTCAATACCTTGTAAATTTAAAAAGAAACTATAAGGGCGGCTCCCAAAAGGGCGATATTTTTCCAAAAGTTTATTTTTTCAGAAGCTTTTCTTTGCGGATCACTCTCTTTCCAGTATGCATGCATTTGGGGTGTAATGAGAGCAAGAAAAATTGCTATGAGTTTAGCTGATAAACTTGTATAAATATTGAAAGCAACCCCCAAGCCCCCAATTACTATCAAGGCACCAGTTAGAATGATTGCCCACTTGGAAGATGGGACTCCTTTTGATTTAGCATACGCTTGCATGCCGTCAAGATTTCTGAAATGCTCTAACCCCGAGAAGAAAAAGAATCCGCCAAAGATCAATCTGCCCAAAATTTCTAATATTTCCATATCATTGTTTGAATTAATAATATAAGTATTATATGAGTATATAAAAAAATGATTAAGTCTTACAGAGCTCCACTTTTGCTTTTAGTTATGTTTTTTTTGGCACCGGCTTTTATATTTGCCGGTGAAATCAGTGTGGCCAAGAACGTGTCTTTACAGAAAGAGACTGTTGTCAATGATGATTTTTACGCATTTGGAAATAACTCTGCAATCTCAGGAGAAGTCATGGGAGATTTAATAACTCTCGGTTTGAATGTTTTTTCATCAGGATCTGTTTCAGAGGATGCATTTATAATTGGAGCCAACGCAAATGTTTTTAGCAAAATTAAAGGCGATTTGCGTTTGATCGGAGCTAAAACTTATTTTGGCGGCGAGACCGGGAAAGACTTGGTAGTTCTTGCGCAGGAAATCCAGATTTTACCGGAAGCAAAAATCGGTAGAGACTTTATTGCACAGTCTGGAAGAGTTGTAATAAATGGCGCTGTTTCGGGTAAAGTAAAAATCGGCGGCGGCCATGTTTATATAAACGCTGAAATCGGTCAAGATGCGGATATAACAGCAAACAATATTGTGCTCGGGCCACAGGCACAAATTAGTGGAAATTTTTCCTATTCTTCCCGCAATAGCCCGCAAATTCAAGAAGGTGCCCAAATCGGAGGGGAGATAATAGTAAAACCGATTAAAGCGCAATCGCGATTAGAAAAAATCCTTCCCACAGTCTGGGGTACTTGGGGACTTATTCACTTTGCAATACTTCTTCTTTCTGCTCTTATTTTGCACGGGTTCTTCCGAAATATTTCTACACGATTCGTATCCCAATCAATTCATCATTTCTGGCATTCTCTTTTGCGTGGATTTATTTTTGTTATCGCTGTTCCCATCCTAATAGTTCTTGTATTTTTGACTTTTATTGGCATTCCGTTTGGGCTTTTGGGTATTGCTCTATATACTCTAGTTCTAGTATTTGCCTATGTTTACGCACCCGTGGTTACAGGTTCTCTTTTGTACCACTTATTTAAAATAGATGAGGCCATTGTTGTAAACTGGAAAACGATCATTATCGGAGTAATTATTACAATTATTTTTAGCTACATTCCTTATATTGGCCCAATTCTAAAATATGGGTTGCTTCTTGTGGCTCTCGGCGGAATCTACAGAGTTCTTTATGATAAATTCATAGAAACGAGATAAGCAATAACTAACAACTAACAACTAACAACTAACAACTGACAACTAACAACTGACTACAAACAACTATGGAAAATAAACAATTAAAAAATGTAATTTTGGTTCTTGGCTTTATTATTATTGTTCTTATAATTGGTTTTGGTTCTTCAAAAAAAATTGAAGATGTTTCAAATTTTGAAGAATGTGTTTTGGCTGGGAATCTTGTTATGGAATCATACCCAAGGCAATGCCGGACAAAGGATGGTAAGACCTTTACTGAAGATATTGGAAATGCTATTGAAAAAAGCAATTTGATCCAACTTGATATTCCTCGGCCAAATGATATTGTGGCAAGTCCCTTGGGGATTACTGGCAGAGCTCGGGGTAATTGGTACTTTGAAGCATCATTTCCTGCTGAAATAATAGATGCCAATGGAACAAGATTAGTTATTCTCCCTATTCAGGCGCAAGGCGAATGGATGACAACAGAATTTGTCCCATTTTCCGGCACTTTAACTTTTTCTATTCCTACTACGTCAACCGGCACTCTTATTTTGCACAAAGACAATCCATCTGGCCTCCCAGAAAACGATGACAGTCTGCGATTACCAATTAGATTTAAATAATCAACAAATATAGTCCCTTGGGGCAAACCCCGAGGTAATTACGGAACTCGCTTCGCTTATCTATTTCGCGCTGCAAACCGCGCAGTATCGGACTATATTATTTCATTACATGAACTGTACACTTTTCGCTCCGATAGTATCGGAGCTCAAAGTCTTGCGGAAGCTCCATGTATTCACTTCCTCACCTCGGCTCGGAAGTAAAAAAGTAAACTTTTTCATTTCACTATCAAAAGTATTTTTCTACTGAAAAATCTTTCGATCCTGTCTCGCACCGTTGTGCTCCGACCTTGCAAAAGCTCCATGTTTTCGCTTTTTCACTCTACGTCGCTAATAAAATTAAACATCTGAGGTTAAATATTCACAACCTCTGACGTTGAATTCTCTATTTGACGAGCGGGAGGTAAGATGAAAATCTTAGATATTCATTTTATCCAACTGACGTCGAAATAGGGGTTAATACCTTTATTTAGTATCTACAATTCTTCTGACAAAATTTATTCCGAATAAAATTATAACGGCAAGAATGAAAAAAGATACGCTAAAGTTAACTAATTTTAGGAAAACTCCAAGAATTAAAGGAACTAAAATATAAGCAATCGGTCTTGTCATCCTGAAAAGGCTGATAATGCTCACATTGCGCGCTCTAACGTGTTTGAAAAAGAATGACTCAGCTGTAATTTCAATAAAGCTTGCACCAGTGCGGGATAAGAAAAGAAGAGCAGTCCATAAAATAAAACTTTTTGTTGCAATAAAAGGCACCAAAAACATAGCTAGAGCAATTATTGCAAATCCAGCAAACATAAATTCCTTTTCCCCCCATTTTTTGTCCGCTAAGTATCCGACAGGAATTTCAAAGAGAATAAAGGGTAAAAGCATAATGGCAAACATCATTCCCAACTGCTGCCAGCTGAAGCCCACATACTCATGGAGGTAAATCGGCATGTAGATAACCATCCAAGCGTAAAAGATCTGCAGAAAAAGTTGAACCCAGCTGACATTGCGTAAATTTTTATCCCCCCCAACTTCCGCAATAGAATCTTTGAGTCCAATATGGTCAACACCTTGGTCTGGCACTCTGAGGTCCTTGAAGACAACACTAAGAAGAGGAATACAAAAAATTGCCGAGGTTATATAAACTAGAGTGAAGTTGCCCTCAAATGCCAGAAGGCCGACAATGAGGGGGGCAATAACAAGAATGGTATTTCCTAAAGTTAGAAATATTGCTCTTGTTTCTCCAGTGTCTTCTTCCCCCAGCATTGCCCCCTCAAGAAAAATATCCAGAGAGAACGCAATCATTGTAATTAAACCGGTATGCAGGACAAAAAATAATCCCGCTGTTGTCGGGCTATCAGCAAAAGCCATGCCAAGAGTAGCCAAGAATTCAAGAACTATTGCGGCAAGCAAGTAGTGAGCATTACCGAATCTGCGAAGGAATCTTGGAGCTTCCAAAAACATCAAAAGGCTTATGGCTGCACCTAAAATATAAAGATTTCCTACGCCGGATTTACTGAAGAATCCCTCAAGAAACGTGGAGTTAATGTAGATTACTAAATAATAGTGGAAAGCTAAAAGCAGATTAGCAAGGTAAATATAAGGAACGACTTTATTTCGCTTAGTGCTGAAGAAGAAATGCATTTAAATAATAATAACAAGAAACGATAAACAATAAACAAGAAATATGAATTTTTTCTTACACTCCCAATACCACTGGAATAATAATCGGTCTCTTTGCAGTCTTTTGATAAAGGTATCTTTCCACCGCTTCATTTAGAACTCTTTTGACAGTGTCAAAATCAACCGGATTCATGCCGACAGTTGTATTTTCAATTGTTCTTTTTATAAGGATTCTCGTATTTGAAAGAAGGTCTTGTGATTCTCTCAAATAGATAAATCCGCGAGAAATTATGTCCGGAGATTTTTTTAGTCTGCCGGTTTTAACATTTACACTTGCAATGATGACAACAAAGCCTTCTTCAGCAAGCATTTTTCGATCCCGCATGACAATTTCTTGTCCGCCTCCGATAGATAATCCGTCTACAAGAACTGGGTAACTGGGCGCCTTAACGGGGAGCATTGAAATACTTTTGCCATCTTCAGAAATCTCAACAACTGATCCGTTGTCCGGCACCACAACATTTTCTTTTGTTACACCTCTGCTGTAGGCAAGTTCGGCATGCTGGCGCAACATATAGTGGTTACCATGAACCGGCATGAAAAATTTATAGTCCATCTGATTGTGAATCCAACGTAGTTCCTCGCGGTTACCGTGTCCGGAAGCATGAACATCGGAATCAAGGTAAGTAATGATTTTTGCTTCAGAACGGTAAAGATTGTCCTTTAACTTTACAATTGCATTGTAGTTGGTAGGAATTATTGAAGACGAAAGTAAAATTGTATCGGTAGGACGCAATCGTAGGTATTTATGTGTCTTGTTTGCAATTCTCATAAGTGCGGCAAACTCTTCTCCTTGTGCCCCAGTTACTACCATCACAATCCTATCCGGCGGGTAGTTTTCAACTTCCTCAAGAGGAATTACGATTCCTTCCAAGTCAACCATTTTAAGCTGTCTGATTATTTCAACATTCGTCTTCATGGATCTTCCGTCCACGACAACTTTTTTATTGAGTTTCCGGCAGATGTTTAGAATTGCAATAATGCGCTCCACTTGGGAGGCGAAAGTGGAGATTATAAGGCGCGATGGGACTGCACGGATGATTTTTTCAATATTTTTTATGACAACAGATTCGGAGATAGAAAATCCGGGTTTTTCAATTGAAGTTGAGTCCATAGTCAGAAGCAGAACATTCATATTTTTGAACCTTTTATATTGTTCCACTTCTTCCTCTGTCGGTATGCCTTCAATGTTATCCACCCTGACGTCCTCAATAAATACGATATCTCCGATCGGAGTCTTTATAATAAGCCCCATTGAATCAGGAATTGTGTGAGAAATGGGGAAAGTCTCCACTTTGAATTCAGGCGAGATTGTAATAGTTTCACTACCTTCAATTATTTTCATATCAAGTTTTGGCAAATGGGGAAATTCCTCCTGCCGCTTCAAAATCATTATTGCTCCGAATTGGCGCGAATATATGGGAGGATTTCCGATATTTGGCATTATGTAGGGAATTCCGCCGATGTGGTCAAGGTGGCCGTGAGTAATAAATACAGCTTTGATTTTTTCTTTTCTTTCCTCGAGATATTTGGCATTCGGAAGAATAAAATCAATACCTGGGGTCTCTTCTTCTCTAAACTGGAATCCGCAATCAACAACAATTATATTGTCTTTATACTCAACAGCGGTCATATTCTGTCCGATTTCCTCTACCCCACCAAGAGGAATAATTCTTATATTATTTCCTGCCGGCGGTATGACTACCGTCTCTTTATCAGTGACCGAATTTGTTTGTCTATGCCTCATTGACGGGCTTGGGCGTCTGCCGAATCTTCTTGGAGACATTCCTCTTGATGAAGAGAAACTTCCTCTTCTGCTGTAAGATGATGATCTATTTGGATTTATATTTGGTTCCATTTTTATTAATAATAATTATTATTAGCTATAATTCGTATCATTCGATCTAATTCGTAACATTCGTACTAAATATTTTCCATACCCTTGTTGTTTGCATATACCAATTTTCAATATCTGTAAATCTTTCGGACGCTGTTGTAACAGTGCCAAGTTTTATTCCCTTGATTTTTTCCGGAACAACATAGAGGAACTGTGGTGAGTAAACAAAGACGGCGGGAACGTCAGCTTCTATCTCTTTGAGAAACATTTCATACTTTGCATCACGTATCTCTATATTCGATGCCGCTCTTGCTTCCTCCAGAAGTTTATCAGCCCTGTTATTTACATACATTGCTACGTTTAATCCCGGGTCATTACGTTGGGAGGAGTGCCAGAATGGGTAAATATCCCTATCGCGTCCGATTATCTCGCCAAAAAATAGTGCATCATATTTTCTTGGTCTTATGATATTTTGGTTGAGATCCCCCGTTTCATAAATGGCCAGTGTAACTTCAGCTCCAATTTTTTGCCAGTCTGAAATGAGTTTTTCTGCTGTGGCCTTAAGTTCCGGCGCTTCGCTAGTTGAGATGGTAAAAGAAAGTTTCAATGTTGCCGATTTTGTCTTTTTTTCCATGATCCCCGTTGTTGAAGAAAGTTTCCAACCCGCCTTTGTTAGAATTTCTTTTGCTTTTTCAGTCCTATCTCCCACAAAACCATTTTTTATTGATGTATTTGGAATAGGTGATGAAATTTCTTGGCCGTAACCTTTAAGCACCTCGTTAACAATTGAACTTTTATCCGCTGAAATATCGAGCGCTTGACGCAGGGCCTTTTCAGCAAAAATATTTGCTTGATTCTGATTGAAAAAAACTGCAAATATACGAGGTTGTAGCGTTCTTTCAACTCTGAAATTCTTTTTGAGATCTTTGGCTGCCTGTGAGGAAATATTTGCACTATTTATCTCACCACTTCTTAACGCATCAATTAAATCATTCTCATTTGAATAAAATTTTATGTTGACAGTAGGAATGTAGGGCTTCCTAACTGCATAATTTCTGAAAGATTTCAGACTATATTCACTAGGTAATCCAGAAGAATTTTTTTTGACACTTCCAACTTTATAGGGGCCGGAACCAACCGGATTAATATTGAGATCACTGAAAGCGAATTCATCGGCGCTGACATTTTTCCAAAGTTTTTTTGGCAGGATTCCAAGTGTTGCATTTGAGAGGAACGGTCCATAAGGTTGCTTTAGTACTAATCTGATTTCTCTTTCATTTATTTTTTCAATACTCACCCCATCCCAACTAGCTCTTCTTGGACTTTTGAGAGTTGGATCCTGAGCTTTAGTAATTGTAAATTCAATATCATCTGTTGTAACTTTTGATCCGTCGTGAAATTTTAGGTTTTCTTTGAGTTTGAAATCGTAAACGAGCCCATCTTCTGAAATACTATAATTTTCCACCAAGTCAGGGACTAAGTTTCCTTCGGGTGTTGCTTTAAGTAGTCCAGAATAAATTAATGAAGTCAGATCTTTATCAGCCTCACTTATTGAAAGAAGTGGGTTAATAAATCGAGCACTTCCAACAACTCCCTCTTTGATTTTTCCTCCCTCAGTGGGAACTTCAAAAGAAAAAGATGCACTGACTTTATATAAAAGTAGAAATGTTGAAACAGAAAAAAGAAATACAAGAATCCAAAAAACAACTTTTTCAGTTAGTGAGAACGAAGAAAAAGCTCTCTGAAATGATTCTTCTTTTGGAAATTTAAATTGAGAAAACAAATTCATCCCGTTAGAAGCAGGTCGCGGTCAACGCTTCCTGAATAAAGTTATTTTGATAATCTATCGATGTACTCATTTTAAAAATTTAGTAAATTTTATAAACTGCGACCGCGGCTTCTAACGGGATTCATAGTCTTTAATCAAGAGATCTGTTATAGGTTGAGAATTGCTTGCCCCCCAACTTTCTCTAAAAATTTTTTGAGGGTAAGTTCTTAGTTGCTTATTAATTCTACTGCAAAAATAAACCTGCCAGCGCAGATATAGCAAAAAGTATTCCTACTATTATCGTAAGCCTGAAGATAAATTTTTCAGCTCCTCTTCTTTCAAAATTAGCTCCTCCAAGGTCACTTCCTCCGAATGCCGAGCCAAGTGATGCTTCAGATCTCTGTAAAAGAATGCCTCCAATTAGGAGAACTGAAAGGAGTATCTGAAAATAGGGCAGAACTGCAGATATACTCATGGCAACATTATATTTTAATAAAAATATATTGCAACCATTCCGCAAATTATGGCTATTTTAAGCCATTTATTTGATGTTCTATGTTTCATGTTCTATATTTTATGTTCTTCTGCTTGACATATAAATTGAGTATGCTATAATGCTACTGTAACAGTTCTATAGTAGCTTTCTGAAGTTTTCGAAGCATAACGCAATATTTCCCCACGGGGAGGAAAGGCAAGGGGCCCATGGCCCAGAGTCAAAAGCAGGAGAAGAGGTTGGAGTTCGCACCCAATCTCCTCGGCCTCGCGGCGATCGCCAAGGAGGTGGTGTGGTTCTACAAGCTCGGCGAGGGGACTCGGAATGAGTTCGGGCTCGCGGGTTTTCACCTCTCGGACGACCTTGTGGGGCGGTTCCATGACTTCCGCGATGGGGCCAAAGACCTCAAGGGGCGGGACGAAGCCGGGATGAATCCTCCCGAATCCGATTTCCGCAAGGTTATCGGTGCCGGAAAGGTCTTGCGCGATGATATGCGCAAGGTGCTCCTGGCCTTCATCGGGGGGTCACCCAAGTTCTTCGCTGGGCGGCTGGATTACATCCAGCGTCATGCCCCCGAGGCGTGGGCGGACTACGCAGACGCGGCGGTAGCGAAGCTCGATGAGCTTCGCGAAGCGCTGGAGTCTCGCGAAGGACCCCGCGAGGCCGACAAGGTTCGTGCCTCCGAAGGGACCCTCGTCGAGCTCTACCGGCAGATGGGCGAGGAAATCGCCCGTCTCCAAGGAGCGGCGGACGAGGAGGTGAAGGACGCCAAGCGTGCGAAGAAGCACTCGCGCGCCGGCCAGGCGGTGGAGGACGCTTTCGCCGATCTCTGATCGACGAAGGTGGTAGTAACAAGGGCTCACGAAGTTGTGGGCCCTTTTTGTTTTGTAAAAATTAAAATTTGACAGCAAGTGGGCTCTCTCTATAATATAACCCTCATAAAATAACTTTTATAAATATGGCTAAGGAAAATAAAAAGAAATCTATCGGTCTTAAACCTTTGGGTGATAAAGTGATTCTTAAGGAGATTAAAGAAAAAGAAAAAAGTACTTCAGGAATTTATATTCCAGAAAACGTAAAGGAAGACAAAAGCACAAAACAAGGAGAGGTAATAGCGGTAGGTGAGGGACGTTTTGAGGGTGGCAAACTTATACCAGTCAAATTAAAAGTCGGGGACAAAGTTTTATATCAATGGGGAGATAATGTAAGTTACAAGGGTGAAGAATATGTAATTGTACGAGAAAGCGAAATAATCGCTTTATTAAAATAATTTATTTTTTACCTTTTTTCCTTTTAACTTTTATCTTTTAAAACCATGTCAAAAAAAATAATTTTTAATGAAGAGGCTCGAAAAGCACTGAAAAAGGGAGTTGATACTGTTGCTGATGCAGTCAAAATTACTCTTGGTCCCAGAGGAAGAAATGTTGTTCTTGATAAAGGATATGGCGCTCCAACAATCACTAATGACGGGGTAACAATTGCCAAAGAAATTGATCTCAAAGACAAGTTTGAAAATATGGGGGCAGAGATTGTTAAAGAAGTTGCAACAAAAACAAATGATGTGGCAGGAGATGGTACAACAACTTCTGTTCTTTTGGCACAAGCCTTAATAGGGGGCGGATTTAAAAAAACTACTCTTGGAGTAAATGCTCTGGGAATTCGTCTTGGCATGGAAGAAGCTTTAAAGGATGCGCTAGATGAGCTGCGCAAAATGGCAAAAGAAATAAAAAGTGATTCAGAAATCAAGCAAGTTGCCACAATTTCCGCTGAATCAGATGAGCTCGGTAAAATTATTGCCGATACAATTAAGAAAGTCGGCAAGGACGGTGTTGTAACAGTGGAGGAGTCCCAGACAATGGGAGTTGAGTCAGAAGTAGTAGAAGGCCTTCAGTTTGATAAAGGCTATGTTTCTCCTTATATGATTACTAATACAGAAAGGATGGAAGCAGAATATAAAGACGTGCCGATTCTAATTACTGATAAAAAAATTTCAGCAATTAAGGAAATCCTTCCGCTTCTGGAAAAAATGGCTCAATCTGGCAAAAAGGAATTAATAATCATTGCAGAGGATGTTGATGGTGAAGCTTTAACTACCTTTGTTTTGAATAAATTAAGAGGCGGCTTCAGTGTTTTGGCAGTTAAGACTCCCGGCTACGGTGACAGGAAAAAAGACATGCTGATTGATATCGCCACAGTTGTTGGGGCACAGGTTGTTTCAGATGAGTTGGGTGGGAAGCTTGAAACTGCCCCGCTTGATGTGTTGGGTAGAGCAGCCAAAGTAATTGCAAACAAAGATGCAACTACAATTGTTGGCGGAAAAGGTAAAAAATCTGATATTGAAGCAAGACTCTCATCACTTCGCTCTCAATTGCAAAACACAGATTCAAAGTTTGATAAGGAAAAAATTGAGGAAAGAATTGCCAAACTCTCAGGCGGGGTTGCTGTCATAAGAGTGGGCGCAGCCACTGAAACAGAGATGAAATATTTAAAACTCAAAACCGAAGATGCAGTGAACGCTACCAAGGCGGCAATTGAGGAGGGAATCGTGGCGGGGGGTGGCACTGCTCTTGTTAAGGTTGCAAAACGTCTTAGAGATAAACATCAGGAAAAAAGTTCAAAAAATCTTCCTGACTCAGAATTTAATGCTGGATACCACATTGTAGTAGACGCCCTCAAGTTTCCTCTCAAACAGATCGCTATTAATTCGGGTCGCGATGATGGCTCGCATATCGTTGAGACTGTTGCCGCTGGCTCTGCCACGGGCGGATATGACGCTCTGCAGAATGAATTTGTAAAAGATATGTTTGAGGCGGGTATTATTGATCCTGTAAAAGTTACTCGTCTAGCTTTACAGAATGCAGTTTCGGCTGCAGGAATCCTTCTTACTACTGAAGTGGCAATTGCCGAAGAGCCAAAAGAAGAAAAACCAATGCCGCCAATGGGTGGTGGAATGGACGACTACTAAAAACACCCCTAACGGGGTGTGGTTAAATGGGTAAATGAGACACTACCCTTTGGACTGGACTCATTATCCGGCTTTCTAGTAAGGCTAAAAAGCATAAGCAAAAGAAAGATTGCAAACAAAAGAAGGAATATTCCTTTGAGTAAAAAGATTCTTTCAATTTTATCTGCCATTGCGCCCCCCGGATCGATCTTTTCTAATCTAATCATAAACTGAAAATGAAAAAAAGTCCGGGAAGAAATGGTATAATTAATATTATTTATTATTAATAAAACAAATGATAATTATTTTAATAATTCTTGCTGTAATTGTACTTTGGGCTATATTTGCTTATAACCGTTTCGTCTCTTTGATCAACAGGGCAAAAGAGGCGTGGGCTGATATTGATGTACAGCTCAAACGCAGATATGATCTTATCCCTAATTTAGTTGAATCAGTAAAAGGTTATGCCACACACGAAAAGACTGCATTTGAAAATGTAACCCGTGCGCGCTCTGCCGCTATGGGCGCTCAGGGACCTGCGGAAAAGGGCGCTGCGGAAAATATGCTGACAGGGGCGCTGAAATCTATATTTGCGATTGCCGAAGCTTATCCGGAATTAAAAGCCAATCAGAATTTTCTTCAGCTTCAGAATGAATTATCTGATACGGAAAATAAAATTCAGGCAGCGCGCCGCTTTTACAATACCAATGTCCGCGACCTCAATACTAAAGTTGAAAGTTTTCCGTCAAATTTGATTGCCAATCTTTTCCGTTTCGGAAAAAAGGAATTTTTCGAGCTTTCAGAAACTGAAGCCGCAGCCCGCGAACCAGTTGCTGTAAAATTTTAGCTATAAATTAAATAATGAATTTCAATAGTGCAAAAATTAGCGAAATTCGTGAAGAGAATATCAGGAGAAAAGAAAAATTTAAAAGAAAGTATTTACCGTATCTGAAAGTCTGGTATTTTTTAGTAGCAATTTTGATTTTATTAGCTTTTTTAGCAAATATAGATTTCCTTAAAGACCTAGCAGAACAAACGCCGTTCACAGCCTTTTCATTGTTTTTTATTTTTCCTGTGGTTATATATTTTTTCGGATATAATCGCCCTTGGAGAGAGGGTGGCGAAAATTTGATGAAAATTATAGCAAATGAAAACCACGGCACTTATGACCCAAAAATATTTTTTAATTTTGAAAATGAAAATGCTGCTATGTTTAAGCAGGGACATAGTAGGACTGCAAAAAACAAAATTACGTTTACAAAAAACAGTGGGGAAACAATCAGACTTTTCTTTTACAGTTTTGAAAAAAATTATGGAAAGAACAAAAGAACATATAATTATTTAATCTACTCAATAAGCTTTGCAAGCAATTTTCCCCATTTATATCTTAATTATAAAAATAATAAATATGAGCTTAATATTGGCGAAAAACTGTCTTTGCCTACAGAATTTGAAAAAAAGTTTACATTAAGCATACCCCGTGGTTATCATATTGAGGCACTACAGGTTTTTACACCGGATGTCCTGGAAGAAATTTTAAGATTGTCGATAGTAAGCGATATAGAGATAGTAGGTAATGAAATCATTTTCTTTTTGGAAGGCTTGTGGAGTGTTAACGATATATTTAGAGGTTTAGATATTTTAGAGAAGGAATTTAATAGCATAGAAAAGGTTGTTAATTTACTTAAACCCAAGCTCGAAAAAGTAAGATGGCAACAGATAGGGGACAGGTCCGCAATAATGGCTTGATTAATTTGATATGTCAGTAAATATTTACACAAATCAGGACAAAAACATCCGCAAGACTTGGATATTCATGTCATTCTTTTTTATTCTACTTATTTTAATCGGCTGGGTTTTTAGCCGTGTTTATGGTAATCTATCAATTCTTTTTTTCTTTGTTATTTTTTCAGTTCTTTTAAATGTAATAAGTTACTGGTACTCCGACAAAATTGTCCTCAAACTTCATAAGGCAAAAGAGGCGACAAGAGAGGAATATTTTGATCTATGGAATGCAGTTGAGAATCTTTCAATTACTGCAGGACTGCCGATGCCAAAAATTTATGTAATAGATGACCCTGCGCCCAACGCTTTTGCAACAGGAAGAAACAAGGAACACGCTGTTGTTGCTGTGACAACGGGGATTCTTGAAATATTAAATAAGCAGGAACTTGAAGGTGTGGTTGCTCATGAACTCTCCCATATTGGTAATCGCGATATCTTACTTTCCACTGTAGTTGTTGTTCTTGTCGGATTTATAACACTAGTTTCAGACTTTTTTTTGAGGACAGCTAGTTTTGGTGGTGGCAGAAGCAGTAAAGGAAACCAAATTCAGGCAATTCTTTTTGTGGCGGGAATTATTCTTGCCATTCTTTCTCCTTTTATTGCAACTTTGATTCAGCTTGCGATCTCGCGTAAAAGAGAATTTCTTGCCGATGCAAGCGGCGCACTCCTTACTCGTTACCCTGAAGGGCTTGCTAACGCCTTGCGTAAAATTTCAAAAGTCGGAATAAAAATGAAAACCGCCAATCATGCAACGGCCCATCTTTTTATCTCCAATCCTTTTGGTGCCAACAAAACTAGAGGTTTATTTTCTACCCACCCACCAGTAAATGAAAGAATACGTGCATTAATTGGAGGTCAAGATGATAATTCAAGCCCGCTTGCCTCGTAGCCAAAGCGAAGCTTTGTGGTGTGGGGTTGAGGAAAGGTTTCAGCCTTAATTTGAGATAGATACCAATAAGAAATTTTATCAATCCACCTGCTGATAACTGATCTGCATATAACTGATCAACTTGATAACTGATATAATATAATTTTACCATCTACGCCATGGCGTAGATGGTAGTAGTATTATTTTATGGACAGAATAAATTTATGAAAAAAGGGAAAAAATCTTACAAAGGTGTGCCCCTTGGTAATTTTAACCTACCTGATCCAAATATTTTCAGTTTGGTTAAAAAAAGGAAGCGAGTTCTCGAGAGTATTTCAAGACGGCATTATCTGCGTTCTTTTACAAATTATAATGTGAAGGGTTCTACAAAAAACTTATTAGTTATTTACGATGTTCCTCACACAATGAAAAAAGAGCGAGATTGGTTTCGCCGTCAACTTAAGAGCTTTGATTTTGTCATGATTCAGAAGAGTGTCTGGGTTGGTCCATCTTTGCCGCTAGATTTTACTGATTATGTGAAAAGAATTGGTTTAGGAAAATCATTCAAGACTTATAAATTGAAAATAAAGTAATCATGTTTGATTATATATGGTTCTTCATCTACGCCATGGCGTAGATGATAAGAAAGAGATTCATATTAAATGATGGTATAATTTATAAAAAGAGATGTCTGACGTTGATGAATTAAAAAATAAAATTACTGAACTTGAAAAGCAAGTTAAAAATCTGGAAAAAGATTTAATTCACGATTCTCTCACCGGACTAAAAACTCGAAAATTTTTTGAAGAGGAGATAGATACTTATTTAGATGCTATTGCAAATTTAGATAAAAGTAATCGAAAAGAGTGGTTTGGTTTCAGAAATTTAAGCATTTTATTTTTTGATTTAGATCATTTTAAAAAAATTAATGATCAATTCGGACATGCTGTTGGAGACGAGATTTTAAAAAAAGTATCAGAGACAATAATGATTTCCCTACGAGGTGGAGACACAGCAGCTAGATGGGGAGGAGAAGAGATTGTAGTTTCTCTCTTGGGTGCCAATGAAGATGATGCAGCAAAGAAGGGGCAAGAATTGCTTCAGGAGATTCAAAATTTAAAGTTTAGTTCGTCTGACTTAGCTGTAACGGCCAGTATCGGGGTAGCCACAGCAACTTCGGGTATGAATTGCCAGGGTATAGTTGCCTGCGCTGATAAGGCATTGTACAGAGCAAAAGAAACCGGAAGAAATAGACTTGTGAAATATTCTGAACTTGAATAATTATCAGGTCTTTTTATATTCTCTTAAAATTCTTTTAATATTATTTTTGGCTTTGGTGTGAAATTTATCAGAAGAATATTCCGGAGTGAGTTTAATTTTCGGTTTTAGATATGCGTCGACAAGCTCAGTCCAGCCCTTTAGCGGAAAATCACTATTACCATAAAGTATTTTATATTCTCTACGGATCTTATCACTGGCTTTTTTAAATTCCTTAAAACTTGAAGTAAAAGATCTTAAATCTGCTGCGCGCATTATTTTTTGTTCATTTGTTTTTAATTGGCCGTTTTTTTTGGTTGCTAAAATTGTATTTATTACAGCTTTGATTTTTGAATCCGGATATTTATATTTTTTGAGCGCTTTTCTAGCGATTTTTGCACTGTGTTCTTCCTTGTTTTCTTTTACGTCAGCATAACCCGCGTCATGAAATAAAGCTGCTATTTCAACGACTTCAGAATCGACAGGAACTTTATACTTTCTGCATCTTTCTACTAATTCCAATGCATTACTCCTGACCTTTTTTGCATGATTCCAGTTATGATAGGGTAGTTTGCTGTAATATTTTTTAGCAACATTTTCAATTTTTTTAATCACAGTCTTTAAAATATAGCATAAGCGCTCTCTTTTCTATTTGAACTTTTTTGATAGTATCTGTCCAATTATGATGACAAAAGTCATATGTATTGAGGGAATGACTAGCACTGGTAAAACTACTCTGGTCGCCAAAATTTCAGAATTCCTTAATAAAAAAAATAAAACTAACCTGATTGTTTATGAGAAAGCTTATGAGTCTTTTAAGCAAATAATTTCCAAATGGAGTAATGAGGGGCGTAACGAACAATTTTCTAAAGAATTTATATTAGATGTAGCCAAAGCAAGAGGTGAGGTTCATGAAAAATATTTATTACCTTTAATCGGTAAGATAGATTATTTAATTTTTGATAGATGTTTTTACACCTCAGCAATATATCAGGCAAATAAAAATTTTTCTGTTGATAATATTATTAATATTAACTTAGCTAGTGGAGCGATAAAGCCGAATTTTGGAGTAATCTTATTGTGCTCGGCAGAAACCGTTCTTTGTAGAGCAAAAGTTAGAGATGATAAAAAATATTATAATAATTATACGATAGATGAAATTTTGGCGAAAATCGAGAGACGAAGAAAATTATATATTGAGTTAGCGCAAAAACATCCCGAACTTTATCTAATTGACCACGAGGGTACTGAAGACGAGATGTTTGAGATTGCCAAAAACAAACTAGGACTTTAGAATGAAAAAAAGTATTAATCTCAACAAGTTTAATGGTCTAGAAAGGGCACTCAAAGATACTCAAAAATTTGATATCCTAGTTAAAAATGCCTACAAGACAACTGCAAAAGAGATTTTTAACAAGCAAAATCCATCAGGTCTCGCTCTTTATACGTATGGTTCACCAGGTAGAATCGAATTGGTTGGAAGAGAATCCGATGCAGATATTTTTTTAGTTGAGAAGAGAAGATCAGTTGAATCAGAAAAATTTAGAGAGTTACTTACAAGGAAGTTAGATAAGTTCAATTTTTCTAAAGTAGATTTGCCTCCATGGGGCACTTTTGACGAAGTAGAGACGTACCTCAAGAAGAGTCTAATTGAAGGAAATCAGATCTTAGAAACAAGATTTATTATTGGCAATAAAAATGTACATAAAAAGTTTGAGTTGCAGAAAATTAAATTCAACTCTATTGAGAGAGAACAAAAAAATTTTATATTTAACAGATTCTATTTGAACCAGTATTTTAGACAAAGGGTACGGGATAATGCCCTAAATATAAAATACTGTCATGGGGGGACCAGAGATTTGTTGTTTGTATCTTGGTATGAGAGATATATTAAAATGCTTGATAGGAATAATGATTCTATTAAATATGAACCGCGGGTTAAAACTGGTTTAAAAAAATTAGAAGGTAAGGGAATAATTACAAAAAAAGAATTAGAAAGAGTTATAAAAGCGATAAATTTTTATATAAATTTTAGATCTGATGTCTTAAAGATAAACGACGGAACTTCTGATAATGGGTTAACTTTTTTAGATGATAAAACATTACACAGGTTAACTAAAATAGGATACCCAAGCCCGTTGGTAACAAGAGAAAATTTTGAAATGCACAGAGATGCAATAAAAAAAATTATAGAACTTGTGTGGTTGGATTTTATTGAACGTACAAACCAAGTTAAGGGTGGTAATTGGATAAATAAGTTTATAAGTGCCTATGATAGTAATACTTCTAAATCTGTCAGATCAAAACTTATTTCAGATGACCCATTGATTAACATCGCTTTAATTTGGGGTGCAAGTGAGTCTAAACAAAAAGAATTATTTGAAAATTTTGAAAAAAAATATAAAAACTCAACTGATTGGGCAACAATAGGCTCAATAGTTTGCAGTCCTCTTTGTAGTCCCAAAACTTTACATAATTTTGGCACAGGCCAAGCAAAAGAAAGAGGTTATGGTTATTTATTAAGAATCATTGCTCGCAACCGAAATGTAAGTAATCAAACTTTAAAAAGCATTGCTGATGATGGTGGGCTTGAACAGAGGTATAAAGAAGTCGCAAGGGCGGCACTTGATGGGGGAAACAAAAATGCAAACAATCAGGTCTAAAATTTTATGAGCTAATACAGAAAATTAAGTAAGGATAATATGAAAAGAGAAAGTAAATACGAATCAAGTATTACTATAAGTGTAACTGGTGAAAAATTTGTATTAAAAAACTTTTTTGAATAATGTTCTATAAAACCATTATTGTATGAAGAATCTGGATTATATTGTTTGAGGAATTTATTTTCCAGCCTAGTTATCCAGCAATACCCCTTAAAAGGGATCCATGACAAAAAAGTTGAAATTGCGAGCACAAGAGCAACTTTATACCACCAAGAAATTAAAAAAAGCAGAGGCAGGCTGACTATTACAATCAAAATATAGAAAAGATGCATCCATGCTACAAGACCAGCTTTTTGTTTATAAGTCATAAGTTTTTAATAAAGTATTCTGGTTACTTCCACATTTTTTGTGGAGAAGTGTGAGACAGGAAACATGGCGGAGGGGGACCCGAAATATTTAATTAAAAATACTTAACCAAGGTTTTTAAAAAGATCAGCCTCACGGATACTAAATTTTTCTCCCTCCTCCCAAATAGTTAGCGATACCCCGCTACTGTTAGCGGATATTTCTACTTCTGGCAACTCAACTTTTTTACAGCACGGTCTTATCCCAAGACACTGAAAAGCCTCTGACAAATGCACTTTTAGATCCAGTGCTGGTTGACCGAGCAGAAATATATACCCCCGAGTTGCAACATTTATTGACGCGTCTGGCGACCAGTAACGCCAAAGTGTCGGGTCATTATAAATGTTTGGCGACTTTACATTTGCAGGTAGTCCTGTCTCCGGGTAAACATCGCTTGGAGAAAAAAGGCCCGGTTTGCCCTCTGGGATTTTGACCTCGCTTTTCTCCCCTTGATAATTGTATTCAATTTCAACAACAGAGTCTTCATAAACAAAACTTGTTTTGCCGCGAATAATTTCAGGCTTGTGGGTCAGTGAATTATTCTCCTCAATTATTGTGTGAAGAAACTCAACAAACCCGTCACTTTTGAGTTGGCCGAGCATCTGGTTGTCGGAAACACTTTTTGCGTCATTGTAGACATTCCAATATTCCGGCAGACTCATCGCTTCAAATCCGAGCTCATCAAGAAGTCTAATAGCCTCTCCATAGGTAACATGGTTTATTCTTTCCTGGTTATCCGATGATAGTTTGATCCCAAGTGATAGCGCAGCATCTCTTACTCTTTTGGTATTTTTTAAAAACTCTCTCTTTGCGTATAAGCCGGACGCGGGTGAGAAGAAAAATCTGTTGAAAGCCGTAGCCACAGGATCAAAAAGCGGGACAACGCGCTTTCGTGACAACTGATCGCCTACTCCCCAAAACTCAATATACTCCCTCGTTACTGACATGGATTCCTTTCCTTTGAAAGTGCTGTGAATGATAGTTTTGAGTAAAGTAAACATCGTTTCATTGAATTCTCTGAAAATGTTTTCATTGAATATGAGATATACTCTCTCGCGGTTTATAGTGCTGTTATCATCAAGATAATCAACAAGTTTAATGAGCGTCAGAGGCAAGTTCTTGTCCGCATTATTTCTATGAGCAAGTTTGACAAGATTATCCGCAAGTTCTGGTTTAAGAACAGACCCTCTGCTGTCAAAAAAGTGTTTGACTTTTGCGACGGCGAAGCCGAAAAATTGCCAATCTTCTTTGTAATCACGCGCAAACAAATCTTCAGCGTCGTCACTATTAAGTAATTTGCTCATCAAATCGTGGAAAAATTCTCCGTCGCTTTGAACCTCCGCGATATTTTTCAGATCATCCATGATTAAGACGTCCCTTTGTGTCATTTTATATGGGGAGCGGTTCTCCGTGTCCATTAGTGTTGCCCCGTAGAGTATTCTGGCTAAATCGCCTGGGATAGTGAGGCCAAGGCCATAGATACGCTCCACAATCAAAGCTGACGTTGAGCCAATAAATTCAATTGTTTTCGGTATCTCTTGTCTCAGAGCAATAGCCGAGGGGATATGGTGATCAACTATTGAAATAACAAATTTTTGTATCAATGGATTCAAACTATGGTCAGTCATTATCCATCTGGCCTGACCTAAATGCAAAATATTTTGATAGAGTTTTTCTCCGGTAAAAACTATTCTCGCGGTCAACTTCTCGCCCAGAAGTCTTGAAATTTCTAATGGCATTTTATATCCCTCTACAACCGGCACAAAGACAACTCTTTTTCCGTCAGCGATATGATTCCTATATGCTTCAAAAAGACAACTTACTACCGCGTCCGTATCAGGATTTTTATGTCCGATAACAAAGACAATCGGATAAGTCTTGCACAAGGCCTCCTCCAACCTCTGCCTGCTCGTCATTACAAATGTGGCAAAATCCTCATAAGTAATATCTGAATCAATCCCCCAGCTTTTTCTGGCAATGTCCTGTATTTCCAAAAACTCTTCACTTTTATCCTCTTTTCTGGCAAGGAGTGTGATTAGCCCGGCAATTTCAACCAGTTTCTCCCTTATTTTATATATTTTAGTTTCCTGTGATCTGGAAAATAAATATCCGTAATTCTTTATAAAAAGCAAAAATTCTGAACGCGACTTATAAAAAGATTCATACTCTCCGGTCTCTACGATATTTTTAAATCGCGAGATCAATATCTCTGCCTTTTTTGTTATATCGGGATCAATACTCTCTTCAAGCGGCGCTTTCCGGCATTCTCTTATTAATAAATTCGGCTGGCGGGCGTCTATCGGAATGCCTAAGTCCAAAGAAGGTTTGCCGACAGAAGTAACCCATCCTCTGACGCCTGCCGCTACATAATCGTAATCGCAAAACGACCAATATTTCCATGTTGTAGCGTGTTTTTCCCTGTTTAACTCCACTCTTTTCGGAAGTCCGGTATCTAAATCAATTTCATCTGTATTGAACCAGCCGGGATGTCCGTAAGGCATTTGAACCCATTTTCTTTTTCCGCTATAAGTATTTTTTCCTTCTTTATTTATTACCTCAATATCCTCAATAACTGACTCTTTATTTTCAAAAACACTGTTAAGCCATTCGGCATAACGGTCAGATTGCAATTGAGTTAAGAGTTCAACTTCATTAGCGGCTCGGACTTCGGCCATTATAAGCCAGTACTCTTTTACACTCATCATTGTTGCGCCAAAACTTTTGAGTAATTGTACAGACTCTAGGAAGTCAAGATTATTAATTCTTCCCTCATCATCCCAATGAAGTTTAACTCCGCACTGAGATGCTGCCGCAATAACTCTGGCGTCAATTCGCAGTGGGCCTCGCGCTACATAGAGTCCGGTTGATTTTGAATAAAAATATCCACTTTCCATAAATAGAATTAGTTAGATATATGCAATATTTTAACATTATTAATTTTTAACGAGATAAACTATCCGCATTTGTAAATTTCTAGCTTGCAATAGTAAAACCTGAAACATTTCGCGATACGAAATGAACGGGCAACGATTCTCATGTTCATGGCGGAGGGTGAAAGATTCGTCCCGAAACATGCTGGGGGGTGAGACCCGAAATATCCCGCTTAGCGGGATGAACGGGCATGGATTCTCCCGAACATGGCGGAGGAGAAGGGATTCGAACCCTTGATACCGTTTCCGGTATACGTCCTTTCCAGGGACGCCGATTCAACCACTCTCGCACTCCTCCTCCGCAATTATCACGAGATCACTCTGTTTACCCATTAACTTTACGACAGTAAAGTTTTTTGGGCCACCCCTCCATTAATTTCAATAATATAACACTATATTTTTTAAAATTTCAAAAATTTTGATATGGGATTTACAGTACTTGCAATATTTTCTAATACATGGTATCGTTTCAATACATGAATCTAATCATGTCACAAAAAAATATATTCAAAACCGCGCCCAGCAGAGCGGTTACTCTTGGTGTATCTTATATATCAGAGTGGCATTTTGTTTTAAGTATTTGATTATCTCTACTTAATCGAGTTTTTGAAACAGCGTGCCGAGGCACGCTGTATAGTTCTTTAATGTTCTTTCACACAAACTCATAAACTCACAGACAAGGAGAAACTGATGAAGGCTCAAAGCGAGAGGCGCAATCCGCTTCTCTATCTGTTTGGCAAAACTTGGCGGTATTCAGAGGGAAATCGGGGCAAGGTGGTGTGGTATTGGATCATGTTTATTGTGGCCAATACCGTCAACCTTATTGGCCCCCCATTGGCATTAGCCAAGATTATGAACATAATCCAAAAAGAGGGAGTAACAACTGGCAACATTCGAGTACTGATCGGACTCCTCTCGTTGACTCTTCTTTTTGAGCTTGTCTTCTGGTCTTTCCATGGACCTGCGCGCTGTATTGAACGCTACAATGCTTTCAAGGTGCGGCTCAATTACAGACGATTTCTTCTGAAGGGTGTTATGACACTCCCGATGGAGTGGCATGTGGATCATCATTCTGGGGATACGATTGACAAAATTGAAAAGGGGACAAATGCGATATTCTCATTCTCTGGAGACTCTTTCGAGATAATTTACGCTATCGTCCAACTTGTCGTAAGTTACTTTATACTTGCATACTTTTCTCCGCCGGCAGCATTTATTGTTCTAGTGATGATTCTCATCTCAGCATGGATAACAATTCGCTTCGACAAAGTAATGGTCAGCCAATACGAAGAGCTTAATCGTGCAGAGAATCAGATCTCGGAGAGCGTGTTTGACGCCGTAAGTAATATTACGACTGTAATTATTCTGCGTGTTGAGAAACTGGTCTTCAGTGCGATTATGAAGAAAGTTGAGAAGCCGTTTGAACTCTTTAAGCACAATCAACGCTTGGGTGAAACGAAATGGTTTCTTACAAGCATTTGCTGCTCGGTGATGGTAATCGTAGTTATGTCAGTGTATTTCTGGCAAAACATCGGTACAGCTCAAGGTGTCTTGATAGGAAGTGTATTTCTACTCATTAAATACCTTGATCGTATTAGTGAGATTTTTTTCCAGTTCACACAAATGTATAGTGAAGTACTCAAACGTAAAACACTGATCACAAATTCCGAGAAACTCACCAAGGACTTTAGGACAGAAAACTTTACTAACCATGTATTGCCCGAGAATTGGCAGCGTTTGGAGGTAGGAGGCCTTAACTTCTCGTATCAAAACGATGGAAGAAACAATCTCCACCTCGAGAACGTATCAATGTTGATGGAACGCGGCGCTCGGATAGCTCTCGTCGGTGAATCGGGAGGCGGTAAATCTACATTATTCAACATCGTTAGAGATATCTATCATCCACGAACTATTAGTCTCAGTGTAGACGGTCAAATTATTACTGATGGTTTTAAGGGGATCAGTAGAGCAATTGCGCTAATACCTCAGAATCCGGAAATTTTTGCTACCACGATATTGGAAAATATTACTTTGGGAGCAGATCATGAAATCGATTTCGTGCGCCATTTCACCGATATGGCATGCTTCACTGATGTTGCGGAAGCATTGCCAAAAAAGTTTCATTCATCAATTAAGGAAAAAGGAGTTAACCTCTCTGGGGGCCAGCAACAGCGTCTGGCGCTAGCTCGAGGGCTTCTTGCTTGTCACGATAAGGATATAGTGCTTCTTGATGAGCCTACATCGAGCCTCGATACGGCGACAGAGATGAGAGTCTACCGAAACATCTTTCGCGAATTTCGGAACAAGACCATTATCTCTTCGGTCCACAGGCTACACCTACTGCCGTTATTCCGGACTATTTATATGTTCCGTGAAGGTAGGATTATTGCTTCAGGGTCGCTTCAGGAATTACTTACCAACTGTCCAGAGTTTCAGGAATTGTGGCGTCAGTATCACGAACACAGAGAAGATTCGTATTTAAATTAAAGCTCCGGCATTGCTGGAGCTTTTTACTTTTTTGGATTTTAATTTTAGAATTGTTTACATGCCACCAATTTTTGATAAAGCAATTGAAAAAGAAAAAGAAATGAGAGGCGAACTCCAATCACAAGTCCGCGGATATATTATGACAGGCATAGGACTCATTGTTGCTCTTTCATGGAATGATGCAATTAAGGCTTTCATTGATTATATTTATCCGGCAGAGGGTAAAGGTATAACTGCAAAATTCATATACGCTATAGTTCTTACCCTTATTGTAATTGTAATTTCTAGAATTATCTTACGTGAAAAAAAATAGTTTTGAGGATTGATTTATTGCTTTAAATAATCTATAAAATAAGTAGAAAGTTCCTTAGGAGCTCTAAGTTGCCTAGACAAGTTTTGCCTGATGCTGCCGGATTCAGCTGGCTTGAAAAAAAATTCAGGCAAATGGGTTTCCGGCCGCTTGAAAGCAGTGAAGTAAGGAAAGACATCGTGAGATTTGCAGCTGTGGCCCCCCATCCGCGCAGAGGCAGAGAAGTGGGATTCATATTTAGCGCAAATGGACTTGATATTGTTGCTTGGACAACATGGCTTAAAGAAATGCAAGAGGCTCGGGAGAGTGATTCTGGCTGGGTTCTGATCAAGGAGACAGGAGCGCCTCTCTATTTCAGCCATGAAATTCGGAGAACTAAAAATTTTCTATGGAATCTCCTTTTGAATGCTAGAGTTGCCCAACTTCGGGTGTTAAGCAGGCCGCTTTGCCCAGAATGCAGGCAGTTCATGAGTATTGTAAGAGGTCCGGCAATCAAGTCACGATATTGGGCATGTCTGCGTAGACAATTTCATGAAAACAAAAGAATTCAAAGATATGGCTGGGATTACGGGCTCTCGGCTCAGGCACTGCTTTGGGTAAGAGATGTCCGGCGTAGACGCGATAGACAAAAAAAGAAACTTGCAAAACAAGGCAAGCTTCCTAAAAAACCAGCAGTTCTGGTGCGTCACGGCTGGAAAAGAACTGATTGGAGGGGGCAAGCATAAAGCTTGCCCATTTTAATACAAAAAAACAAAATAGCGCTTATAGAATTTTTTAATAAATTTTATGGAACCCTCGACCGAATGGTAGAACAGAGTTCACTGATAGTTCATATCTTTCGTTTATTTTAAAAACTAATGATTAAAAAAATTAAGGGTGGTTATAAAGTAGTTTATGAAAAAGGTCGCAATATGGGATCTTATAGAACAAAAGCAGAAGCTCAAAACAGATTGCGTCAGATTGAATATTTCAAACATCGCAAACTCTGATTTGTCCCTAATTTAAAATTTTTGTATAATGAGGTCTGTCTTATAAATATATAATTTTAAATTATGAATCCCGTTAGAAGCCGCGGTCACGGTTTAAATGGGAAATATAATAATCAATTTTAAAATAAGTCGAAAAATTACAAAAAAAATTATTAAGCAGAGTTCGTTGACCGCGACCTGCTTCTAACGGGATGAAATGCGCCAAATGTCAGGGTGAAGCAAAAGGATATAAATGTGCAATTTGCGGAGCTGAATCTGAAAATCATGATGAAAGTCATGTTCATGGAGATCCTGCTTCTCACAGACACTGCATGCCAAAGTGTGCAAGTTGTAGTCAGGCAGAAGTTCACTGTACCTGTTAATTAGTTCCATAGCAGAACCGCAAAAAAGTCAAAAGGTTTCCTTTTGACTTTTTGTTTTATACGAGTAGTCTAAGTTTGGAATTGACCTTTAACAGGAGGAAATATGTCTCAACGCGATTTCCGAGAGCTTCTTCAAGCTAGGTGGGATGAAGGAAAATTTGTCTGCGTGGGACTTGATAGTGAGCTTGGTAAGATCCCAAAATCAGTTCGAATGAATGACGATGTGAGGACTACAATTTATGGTTTCAATGCTAGCATTGTATCTCAAACGAAAGATTTAGTCTGTGCCTACAAGATAAACATTGCATTCTACGAGGCGCATGGCGTAGAAGGTATAGAGGCTCTACGGGGAACCATAGTAGACATTCACAGCAAAGCGCCATACGTTCCAGTGATTCTCGATGCCAAGCGTGCTGACATTGGTAATACCAATGCCGGTTATGTACAAATGGCATTTGATTATTTAGGGGTGGATGCAATCACTGTTCATCCGTATCTGGGACAAGAAGCACTCCAGCCATTTCTTGATCGCGCCGACAAAGGCATTATTGTTCTTTGCCGAACTTCAAATCCGGGTGCGGGGGAGCTTCAAGATTTACTCATTAGTGTTCATGGTGAAGAAGCAGACACTTTGGATCATGGAGGAATAGTTAGCGGTTGGGTCTCTTCATCTGAGGGTCAGGCGCCACTGTATACTCATATTGCATATCAAGTTTCTCGCAGCTGGAATAAGAATAATAATTGTGCTCTTGTAGTAGGCGCGACTTATCCATATGAGCTCCAGGATGTTCGTCAGATCGTTGGCGACATGCCGATTCTCATTCCTGGCATTGGCGCTCAGGGTGGTGATCTTGAGGCAACCGTAAGAGCTGGAAAAAACAGCCGCGGGCAGGGGATGATAATTAACTCCTCTCGTGGAATCATTTTCGCATCAAGTGGAGAAGATTTCGCTGAAGCAGCTCGCCGCGAGACCCAAAAACTTCACGACGCAATCAACCAATACCGATAGGAGAACAGAATGGCCCAGAAAATTTGGACAAGAGAGGAAATTCTCCAGCTCTGGCCGCAGGCGGCTGGAGAACTACGAGGATTTCAAACGCACCTTGAAAGAAAAGCTGGTATAACAGCTTCTCAACTTGCAATGGCACTACAGCTTGCTGAAAAGGAATTCTTAAGAATCCAGAATTCCGATGGCTAATGTTTCTAACGACCACAATAACTTTGTGGTTTTTTATTTAAGAATAAACATTGATTTATTTTTATTTAAAGGTAATCTGATTTTGGAACAATACTTGCACCTGGAGCAGAAATGATGAAAGTTCTTCGAGCGTTAAGTAATGAGGCGGCTTTTGGGATTTTGGGGGGCCTTGGTGCAATCAAAATTGGAGGACATTTTGTTTACACTACTGGACAGCATAGTACTCACTATTTTGACAAACATGCTCTTTATGCAAACACAATTCATACCTCAAATTTCTGCGGTGAACTTGCTAAATACTTCCGAGACGATGGAGTAGAAGTTGTATTGGGTCCTGCTCTTGGAGGTATAGTAATTGCGCAGTGGATTGCTTATCACTTGGAAAATTACAACGCGCAGGATGTGCTGGCAGTTTTTGCAGAAAAATTCAGGCCAATGAATGTTGAGGATCTTGAGAGAAAATTAAAGGATTGGATAAAAGTTCCAGAAGATTTACGAATCCCGAGAGAATTGGAAAGACATGTTGCCGGCAAAAGAGTGCTTATTGTAGACAATATTATTACCACCGGAAACACGATTAGGAAAGTTATTGAGAGAACGCGATCAATAGGTGGAGAAGTTATCGGAGTTGGAACAATTATGACTAATGGGCACGCAACAGAAAATGATCTGTCTGTTCCAAAACTCGTTCCATTGCTTAATTTTCCTGCTCCGATATGGGAAGAGGAGGAATGCGCTCGTAATGGTCCATGCTCACAAGGTATTCCAATCAATACGGGAGTAGGTAAAGGTGCGGAATTCTTAATGAGAAGAGATGTGTAAGTATGTGATCGTCCTTTTTTAGGGCGATTTTTTAATTTCATTTGACAGTTTTGGTATAATGAAATAAGAAACAATACACAATACACAATGAACAATAACCAAAAACAAAAAATTCCTAAAAATGACGATGAGTTCAAGGAAAAACTTTCAGAAGACGCGTATAGTGTTGCCCGTCTTGGTGGGACAGAGCCGCCGTATTCTGGAAAATATGTTTTTGAAAATGAGAAGGGAATGTATAAATGCGCTGTATGTGGCAGAGAACTTTTTTCATCGGATGTTAAACTTGATTCTTCAAAAGGGCCAGCGGGGCTACAAGGCTGGCCGTCATTTGCAGATGCAATTCCGGGAGCTGTAAAATTTAAGGAAGATAATAGTTTCGGAATGCGCCGCACTGAAGTATCATGCGCGAACTGCGGCTCTCATCTGGGACATATATTTGATGATGAGCATTCAAGTACAGGCAAGCATTATTGTATTAATTCAGTTTGTTTAGAATTTTTAGAAAATCAATGAGCGAAGAGAATATGATTTACTTAATCCCGCATCAATTTTGCAGACTAGCCATAAGCGAAGCGCGAGTGGCGAACCCGAAACGATGCTTCGCATCGAACGGGCAAGTACCCACATATGTACCGGGTCGCGCCTTGCCCCGTAAGAAATTCGAAGAATTTTCTTATGGGGAGCGCTTCGCCTCATATTGGAGGAACTTATTCGGTTGCACATGTGATGTTGTGTTAGATAGTGCAAAATTGATGCTGGGGAGAAGATTATTACTTATTATGACAACTTTCTAATGACATGAAAAAATTCTTTATATTCTTATTGGTTTTGGTGGTGGTAATTGGCGCAGTTTACTTCCTTAAACAGAAAAACTCCTCAACACCAACAAATCCCAGTATTGAATTGGATGATAGAACTTATACAGACCCAAAATACAATTTTTCCTTTTCATATCCTGAAAATTTAGAAATTAATTTATTGGAAGATCAGATTATTTTAAGCAAAAAATCTTTTAATAAATCTGATTCAAGAGTTAACATTCAAATATTAAAAAGTTCCGAAGAAATTGAAATCCAGAGTTTTGAAGAATTTGTTTTGGATATGTCGCGTGTTGCCTGCGGAAAAGAAACTGCTGAAATCATCCGCACCTGTTTAAGAATTGATGATGTAGTAAAAATTTCTCCTTTCAAATCTGACTCAGGAGTTTCGGGGCAGGTTTTCTACCTGAAGGGGGAAGAAGTGAATAAATTGACGGGCAAAACTTCCACAATCAGACGGGGACCAATTTATACATTCAACAATTCATTGAATACTCCCAATCGCATGAGCTTTATATTGATAAGCAATCCTTTTGATAAAACAGTTGAGGAAGGAGACAAAAATCTGATTGAAAAAGTGGCCAAAACATTCACTATTTTAAGGAATTCTCAATAAATATTTGATTAATTTTACAAATTGGTGTATAATGCAAACGTATAGGTTTTCTCCCAGATTTTTTTGTTTGCGTGAAGCTAACAGTGAAGATGGAAGATTGACCCGTCGCCTAACATTTAATTTTTAAGACGGGAAATTTGTTTATAATGGCAAAGAAGTTATATGTCGGCGGAATTCCTTATTCCACAACCGACGCTGAGCTGCGTGATTTATTTGCGCAAGCAGGCGAAGTTGTTTCGGCAACTATTATTATGGATCGCATGAGCGGCCGTTCAAAAGGCTTCGGCTTTGTTGAAGTGGCAGATGATGATACAGCAGCCAAAGCAATTGAGATGTGGAATGGAAAGGATTTCCAGGGCCGCAAGCTCACTGTTAATGAAGCACGTCCAATGCAACCACGCGATAACAATCGCAGCAGAGGGGGCAATTGGTAAAGTAGTTAATAGATAAAACTAAAACACCTATCAGTAATGATAGGTGTTTTAGTTTTAAATTTATATAATGTACTTACAGAAATGAAAAAAAATTTCTTATTAATTGCGGTTATTTTAATTGCAGTTGCAATTTTTTACCTTTATAGCTCTAAAACTCAAAATACAGCCAATAAACTGGATTTTTCTCACGAAGCCTTGATAAACGGATACCAGATAAAACTTGCTTTTGCCTTGACGGAGGTAGAAAAAACTACCGGATTATCGTTTCAGAAAGAACTTAAATCCGATGCGGGTCTGCTTTTCTTTTTTGAAAAGGATGATTACCACGGTATCTGGATGAAAGATATGAATTTTCCTATTGATGTAATCTGGTTGGATCAGGATTTTGTTATCACTGATTTAAAAACAAATTTTTTGCCGCAATCTTTTCCCGAGGTGGTACATCCTCAAAGAAAATCACGCTATGTTTTGGAAATTAGATCCGGATCGGCGCAAAACTTGGAAATGAAAATTGGCGACAGACTTAAACTCATCTAAAAATCTTTAGGAAATTTTTTGTTTTAGCCACAGTTTAACAAGAGTCCTTTACAGTCTCTCATTTTTATTCTCTGAGGCTATATCCACACAAAATTGATTCAAAATTTTCTGTAAAATTAGCAGTGATTAACTTCCCTGTTTAAGCATGAACTTTCAATTTTTAACTTTCAACTTTTAACTTAAATCATGGCACTTTTCGTAACAAAAAGGGATGGCAGTAAAGAAGCTTTTAATGCCAATAAAATAAATGAGTCAATTGAACGCGCCTGCAAAGGACTCTCTGATCCGATTGCAAAGGTTACTCAGATTGCCACGGAAACAAATCTTACTTTATATAGCGGCATAACCACAGAAGAGCTCGATAAAGCTACGATAAGCGCCGCTCTTCAGAATGTAAAAGATGACCCTGAATATGATAGGGCGGCTGTTAGACTGCTTTTAAAGACGGTCTATCGTAAGGTTTTGGGAGAATATGATAAAGACGACCCAAATGATCTTCAGCTTAAACACAAAGAAATTTTTCCAAAATATATCCAGGATGGGATTGATAATAAAAAAATCGATCCTCGCATGAAAGAAAAATTTAATTTAGATGAAATCTCGTCTGCTTTGGTGGCAGAGCGCGATGAATTATTTTTCTATGCCGGAATCTCATCTCTTGTTGATCGTTACATGCTCAAGGATGAAAAAGACAATCCAATTGAGGTCCCGCAATACACTTTTATGCGTATTGCCATGGGACTCTCCTACAATGAGAAGAACCCAACAGCATCAGCTAAAATTTTTTATGACAAGATGTCAAAAATGGAGTACATTGCCGGTGGATCCTGTAATCTAGGTGCCGGCACGACTCGTCCCGCTCTCTCAAATTGTTTTCTTTTGGAAATTCAGGACGATCTGGAACATATTGCCAAATCTGTATCAGACACGATGCTGCTTTCTAAGGCATCGGGGGGAATCGGAGCATCAATTACAAAACTGCGCTCTTCTGGATCTCCTTTAGTTTCTGCTGGTAGAGGCGCCTCCACCGGTCCGGTCTCATTTGCAAAAATTATTGATACTGCAATAAGGGCAATCCAGCGCGGAGGCAAGAAAAAGGGAGCTCTCTGCTTTTATATGGAAAACTGGCATCTGGATTTCCAGGATTTTCTGGAATGGAAACATAATGCCGGCGATGATTACATAAGAATGAGAACAGCCAATACTGCGGCTTATATTAGCGATGAGTTTATGCTTAGGGTAAAGAAGGGTATGGATTGGTATATGTTTGATCCCAAAGAAACTCCTGATTTGGTAGAACTTTACGGTAAGGGGTTTTCAAGAAGGTACAGAGAATATGTTGATATGGCGGAAGCAGGTAAAATGAGAACCTTTAAAAAGGTGCCCGCAACAGAACTTTATCGAAAAATGCTTATTGCTCTCCAGACTACTTCCCATCCATGGCTTGTTTGGAAAGACTCTATTAATCTTCGAGCACTCAACAACAACACCGGTACAATTCCTTCTTCAAATCTTTGCACGGAAATAACCCTGCCACATAATAGAGAAAATATTGCCGTTTGTAATCTGGCTTCAATAAATCTCTCTGCACATGTAATTAATAAAGAAGTTAACTGGCAGAAACTTGAGGAAACTGTACGAGTTGTTGTAAGATTTTTGGACAACTTAGTTGATATTAATCAACTGCCGTTGCCGGAGGCAAGAAAATCCGATCAGGAAAACAGAGCGGTTGGTTTAGGTGTAATGGGGCTTACTGATATTTTTGAAAAACTCGGTCTTGCCTATGACAGTGATCATGCTTATAACTTTACCGACAGGATTTTTGAATTCATTTCTTATATGGCAATAGATGAAAGCGCCAAACTTGCAGTTGAACGAGGATCATATCAGAATTTTGAAGGCTCCGGATGGTCAAAGGGAATGGTGCCGATTGATACTCTAAAATCTTTGGAAGAAGACCGCGGTATGCAACTTTCAGTTGATAAAAATTCTCATCACAAAGGCCTTGATTGGGAACTTCTGCGAGAAAAAGTCAAAAAAGGAATGCGCAATGCAACACTTATGGCAGTTGCACCAAACGCAAACATTGGTCTTGTTGCCGGCACCGTGCCGGGGATGGACCCCCGTTTTTCTCAGGTTTTTTCTCGCAATAAAATTTCCGGCAAATATCTTGATATCAATCATAATCTGGTGATGGATCTCAAGAATATGGGAATCTGGGAAGCTGTTAAAGGTGAAATTATTGAACGTCAGGGAGATATTGGAAACATTGCCGGAATTCCCGATCACGTTAAAAATATTTATAAGACATCATTTACTACATCTCCACACGCATTTATAGAAGTGGCAGCAAGGGCGCAGAAATGGGTGGATCAGGCGATTTCGCGCAATATGTATCTGGAAACGCGCGACATTGATGAAACTATGAAAATCTATGAGAGTGCATGGCAGAAGGGGCTTAAGAGCACTTATTATCTTCATATGAAGCCGCGCCACACCGCCGAGCAGTCAACTGTTAGAGTAAACAAAGCTGAAGCTATGGGTAAAAAAGGTTTTGCAGTTCTCGGTTCCCTTCAAGGTGCTATTCCTTTCAGTAAGGTTAGCGAACCGATCAAATCTGGAGAAGTTATAACTGTTGTTTCAGAAGAAAAAATAGAAATAACTAACAACAAACAAGAAACAAAAAACAATAAATAATTTTTATTTTTATTTTTATTTTTAGTTTTAGTTTTTAGTGTTATAGTACGTTTTATTATTCGTATCATTCATTATTCTTAATTCTTTCTAATTATGCTCATCGGCAAAGCATCTCCCGAAGATACATCTCTACACCCTATTAAATATCAGTGGGCCTATGATTTATATAATCAGGCCGTCCGCAATACTTGGTTTCCTCATGAAATTGCTCTGAAAGAAGATATTGGTGACTGGGAGAAGATGACTGATGATGAACGCCATGCTGTAAAATTCCTAATGGCATTTTTCAATCCTGCAGAGCTTATCGTTAACCGCTCAATTTCTCTTGGCATTTATCCATATTTAAAATCTCCGGAGTGCCATTTATATCTTGCAAAGCAGATGTGGGAGGAAGCCAATCATTGCGTGGCATTTGAATACGTACTTGAAACATTTCCTTTTTTTGACAGAGATAAAATTTTCAACCTTCACCTTGATGTGCCAAGTATGCTTGCTAAAGAAAACTACATTAACCGCTACATGAAAAGAATGACTGAAGTTACTCTTGATGTTGAAACTCCGGAAGGTAAAAGAGATTTTATCCGCAATTTAGTGGCAACCAACATTGTCATGGAGGGTATCTGGTTTTATTCCGGTTTCATGGTCGCTCTTTCTTTCAGGCAGAGAAATGTTTTGCGTAATTTCGGCTCAATGATTAACTGGGTCCTGCGCGATGAATCACTGCATTTAAAGTTTGGCATGAATTTAATTCATAATATTCTTGAAGAAAGTTCAGAGTTGGTGACTGAGGATTTTGCCAAAGAAATAAGAGATATTGTAACTGAGGGGGTGGACTTGGAAGTTGCTTACAATAAAGATCTTTTCCCAAATGGGATCCTTGGTCTTAACAGCGAGTATGTAAATCAATATGTCCAATACGTTGCTGACAGACGGCTTGAGGAATTAGGCCTCTCTAAACATTATGGGGCGACAAACCCTGCAAAATGGATGTCTGCCGCTACTGATGTATTTGAGCTGGTAAACTTCTTTGAAGCGCAAAATACGAGTTATGAAGTGGATGTACGCGCTTCTGAACAAAAAAAAGAAGAGAAGGAAGAAAAGAAAGAATAACGAATAGGGAATAAGGAATACCGAATAGTGAATGAGGATCAGCGTCCGCGAAATGGCCGTGTCCCGAAGGGCGCGGCCATTATGTTTTTGGAGATTGCATTTTCTAATAAGATATGATGTTATTGGTTAGGACCCAAATAAAGGATTTCTTATGCTATTCGAGGTACTCTCACGGCTTGCAGAAGTTCCCAGCCCTACAGGCAAAAAATGTAATGTTTGTGGTGGCCAGGTTAGCAAATTCATCGAACGGACTCCATCCACTGAGCCTCCCATGAGGGGAATGTTTGGCTTCATGATGAGGCGGCCGGACAACATAGCTTGGAAGCGTCAATGCGAAGGGTGTGGCAAGTGTTTTACCAAAAACGAGCTTGATGCACTTACAAGTTGACATCAGGTGAGGAAAGATAAAGCGAGCACTAGCTCGTTTTTTTGTATAAAGCCAACAACTTGGTGATCCGGTCGCCAAGTAATGTTTTAGTTTTATTGTTGACAATACAAAATTGGTCAGTAGTATCAAAACTAGATTTTACAAGGAGAGATGTATGAAAGAAACCTGTTTGTGTGGGGGTAGGATTAGAATTGTTGAAATAGCAATTTTTTCAGTACTTCCGATACCACAAGGAGCTTTTTTATCACTGCATGCATGCGAAAAATGCGGCCTGCTCTACGATCCTGGGGTAATTTCCCCCGAGCAAGTAGTAACACCAGAAGAAACAAAGAAATGCCCGAAGTGTGGCGAGACAATGGGGAAGTCGATCAAAGGATTTCAGCATCCAACTAAGCCTGCTGGAGTTATGATCTCTCATGAAAATATCTGGAAATGTGAGAGTTGCGGTAATATGGAGCCGAGGACTTAAAACGAGCGAAAGCTCGTTTTTTACTAATAGTATTTTTTTACTTGATAGAAACATCTTAAATTACTAATAATGTCTAAATGAAAGAGTTTATTGCATATATTGACTTTTTTATTAGTTATGATATATTATAAAAAGATATTACTCTTTCATCCCGCCTTAGAAAAGGAGAATTAAGTTATGTCAGAAAGAGTATGTTCTGAATGTAATGGCAAAAGGGAAATAAGGAAAGTGGTTGAGGTTTTATGTACTAAAGGATGTTGTCGCAGTTATAGCGATTACCCGCCGAATCGGAAAGTTGGTTGCAAGGCATTACTGGAAAGAAAATGGAAATTGATTCCATGTCCATCATGTCAGAACCGTCCTCCTAATAGTTGAGGGCGGTTTTTTTGTTATAATATATTCATTACAAATTTTACTTTTAAATAGTATGGCAATCAGAGTAGCTGTAAATGGTGCTGGTCGTATCGGAAGATCTTTTATAAAAATTGCAAAGGATCGCAGTGAAATTGAACTTGTTGCGATGAATGATTTGGGGGATGCAGATAATATTGCATATTTAATTAAACACGACACTGTGTACGGCACCGCCCCATTTGAGGTAAGAGTTAGTGATGATAAGAAAAAAATTATTATTACGGACCCGCCTTCGCAAAGCTCCGGCGAGGCAAAGAAGGAAATTCTCTATTTGAGTGAAAAGGATCCTGCTAACCTACCGTGGAAAGATTTGAATATTGATGTAGTGGTGGAGTCAACTGGTTTTTTTATAACATATGAAACTGCAAAAGCTCATTTAGATGCCGGGGCCAAAAAAGTAGTCGTTACAGCGCCAATGAAGGATGACCCATCTCCAGAAATTCCAGGAGCAACAGTTTTGATGGGAGTAAACGAGAGTGAACTTTCAACTTGTAATATTTCTTCCAATGCCTCTTGCACCACCAATGCAGCAAGCCCACTTATTGCAATACTTGACGAGGCAATCGGGATTGAAAAAGCTCTCTTAAACACAGCTCATGCTCTCACAAATAGCCAGCCGACAGTTGATAGCCCGAACAAGCACAATATTAGAGAAGGCAGAGCCGGAGGACATAATATTGTGCCGACCTCCACAGGTGCCGCAATTGCTGTTACTAAAGCTTTTACAAAATTAAATGGTTTATTTGATGGTGTAGCAATGCGTGTTCCAGTGATAGCTGGTTCCTTAGTTGATATTACTTTTATTGCCAAACGTGATACGTCTGTAGAAGAAATAAATCAATTTTTAAAAAATGCCGCAGAAGATCCGCGTTGGCAGAATGTATTTTCTGTTACAGAAGAAGAACTAGTTTCCTCTGACATTATTGGAAGCAAGTTCGGATCAATTGCTGATCTTAACCTAACGCGTGTAGTCGGTGGCAATCTCGTCAAAGTCTGCGCCTGGTATGATAATGAAATGGGGTACACTTATACGCTAGTAGAACATGTTATAAAAACAGGACAGGTGTAAAATAAGACAATGAAGATTTTTATCGGGTCAGACCACGCTGGTTTATCTCAGAAAGCTCAAATCATTGAGTTTCTAAAGGAGGGTGGATATGAAGTCGAGGACAAGGGAGCATTTGATTATGACGAAGGGGATGACTTTCCGGATTTTGTAATACCGGTTGCAAGAGAAGTTTCCCGCAATCCTCAAAATGTCAAAGGAATAATACTCGGTGGTTCAGGTCAAGGAGAGGCAATGTGTGCAAATCGCTTTACTCATGTAAGGGCGGCGCTATATTACGCTGATGCCCAGTCTCTTTCCAGCAACGTTACCAATCTTGAACTTAGCCGAGAACATAATGACGCAAATGTTCTAGCAATTGGTTCTCGTTTTGTTAGCAACGATCAAGCAGTAGAAGCAGTTAGACAGTGGCTCGATACCCCTTTTTCAGAAGTCGAGCGGCATAAAAGAAGAATAAATAAAATTGAACGAGCGCATGAGTAAAAAAAATATTGCAAAATTTATTAACGTTATTAGTGTTATTATTTTTGTCTCGTATATAATTTTCGGTCTAAATATTTTATTTCTACATGTTTCTATAGTTGGTGGTTTGGTATCATATTTTCTTAATTACCAGGTAAAAAAGGTTATGAATGCCGAGCAGAGCAACAATAATCTTTCTATAGGCATTAAAAAAAAATGGAAGCCAGTTAATATACTCCTTGCAATTGTTATTTTAATTTTTTCTGGTGTTTTTTTATTGTTAGCTGCTCTGGCAGGCTGGCATTCAGGCGAAACCGGATCTTCTCCCTTTATTCCCCGTTTTTACTTTTTGTTAGCACTCCTTTTCTTATATATAAGTTCAAAATTATTTTCAAAATCTCGTGGTTGAAATTATTCCAGCAATAATTCCAAAAAGTTTTTCTGATCTAAAAGAGAAGCTTTCACTTGTTTCTGGTTTAGCGCCTCTTGTTCAAATTGATATTTCTGATGGTAAGTTTACAAAGAATTTGACCTGGCCATTTAAGGGACATCCGATGTCCACTTGGACATCGAATGTCCAAGTTACGAATTTAGATCCGGATTTTATAAAAATTATAAAAGAGGAAGAAGGTTTCCCGTTTTGGCAGGATTTGGAGTTTGAAACCCATTTAATGGTTGAAAATCCAGAAGCGGAAATTCAAAAATGGATTTCTGCTGGCGCTAAAAGAGTTCTTGTTCACTACGAATCTTTTGATGGGCCAGAAAAAGTTTTGAATTTTTGTAAAAATTTTAAAGAAAAATATGCCGTTGGTTACATAAATATTGAGTTGGGAATTGCACTGAATTTGGAAACTGACACTAAAGTTTTAGAACCTCTAATTACTCATATAAATTTTATTCAGCTAATGTCAATTTCCAAAATTGGTTTTCAGGGAATAGGTATCCCATTTGAACTGGAGGTTTTGGATAAAATAAATGCTCTACATTCTATGTTTCATGATCTAATAATTTCCGTTGACGGTGGCATAAATTTGGGAAACGCAAAATCTGTGATTGATGCTGGTGCAAATCGCCTCATAATCGGTGGAGCAATATTCCAGAGTGAAAATATCCGCAAAACTATTTCTGAGTTTAAGGAGTTAGTAATTTAATACTTATTCGTATTCATTCCTATATTCGTAGATTGGTATATTATTTATATATGGATTCACTCTCCGACACTCGCATAAAAGAGCTAGAACTAAAAGCAAATGATATAAGAGTTAGTATTATTGAAATGCTCCTTGAGGCAAAATCTGGCCATTCTGCCGGACCTCTGGGAATGGCTGATATTTTTACATATCTATATTTTGAAGCTCTTAAACATGACCCTGAAAATCCTGATTGGCCAGAGCGTGATCGGCTAGTACTTTCCAACGGTCACATCTGCCCTGTGCTTTATTCCACTATGGCACACGCTGGATATTTTCCGGTTGATGAGTTAAAAACTTTGCGCAAATTCGGCACTCGCTTACAAGGTCATCCCCATCGAGATTTTCTTCCCTCGCTCGAGACGAGCTCGGGACCGCTTGGTGCCGGTCTTTCGCAGGCTGTTGGCATGGCAATAGCTGATGTAATGGATAATGGTATTGATACTAGCCGCACAATTTATTGCCTTATGAGTGATGCCGAACAAGAAGCGGGTAATACATATGAGGCAGCACTTTTAGCAGGGAAACTTAATCTGCGAAACTTAATTGGAATAATTGACCGCAACAATATCCAGATTGATGGTTTTACTGAGGATGTGTTGCCATTGGAACCATTAGCAGAGAAATGGCGTGCAAGAAACTGGCATGTTGTAGAAATTGACGGCCATAATTTTGAAGATATTCACCGAGGAATTAATGAAGCAAAAGCTGTTTTTGAAAACCCAAGTGTAATTATTGCTCACACCATTCCGGGAAAAGGAGTTTCTTACATGGAGCGCGACTTTAAATGGCATGGCACTCCGCCGGGAATTCAAGATATTGAGGGCGAGCCGGCGAAAGCCGAGCAGGGTAAGATCGCGCTTAATGAATTGCGAACTCTAGGAGGAAAGATCCAAAGCGAACATCAATAACATGCAAGAAATCAAAATTCTTAAAGAACCGATAACAATAGCCGAACTTAAAGAAATTGCCGCAAAACAGTTCGGTAATATGATCAAAGCAGTAGCTGATGTGGAGAAAAATTTAATGGCTGTTGGCGGAGAATTCCATGTAGATATGCAGACTCTCCTATCGGAAGTCGAAAATTCTAGCGGGCAAAATACTTGGGGGATTAATCTTTATTTAAATAGATTAGGAGAGGAATTCATTGAGTTTGACTCAATGATTAACCTTAAACCAGCCTCCGGCAACCGCTCGAGAAATGTTGAAGATTCAAAAGTTCAAGAAAAAATCAGAAAAATAGTTGATAGACTTATTATTAAATAATATGAACCATTCAGAAATTTTAAAAAAGAGATGGGGTAAGTTTTCAGTTCCTGAACAAATGGCGAATATTGGTTCTGAAGTTGGCAGAGCGGCAAAGTGGCAGGGTAAAGATGAACAAAATTTTTGGAGCGCCGTAGAGCGAGCACTGGAGCTTTTTGATTTTACGCTTTCAAATTCAAAATTGGGAAGCCGTCTTCACGAGATTGGGTTAGCTAAGGAAGTATTTTGTGACACTATTCTTGGTGGGAGGGAATACAATGATTCATTATCTGCTTTGGAAGAATATTTCATGGGCTTTGCTTATTTGGTTCAAAATAAGGTAAGAAGTTAAAATCAATAAATATGTCAATAGAAACTCTCAAAGAAACCATTCCTCCCGCAGTTTTTTTTGATATGATCAAAGAATTTAATGATAATTACGTTAAGTTGCATGTTGCTACGCAAGTAACACCAGTGATTTCAGACGATACAGAAAAAGTTATTATCGAATCTCAGGAAACACTTGAAGCCCACGAACTTGTGGCTAAATACACAAACGATCTTGAGAGGATTGGACTTGCCGTAGAAATTGCTACTACACCCACTTTTGGTGGTAAAGGGTATGTACCTCGAATTGTATTCCGACTTGAAAACCCTCATGCATTTCTATCTTATTTGGCATTACTTGATCCCAAAAAAATTAAGAAAGCAGATAAAGAAAGGTTGCATTGGTGTCTAGGATTCAATCTCGTGGAGCCGCTTCAAGTGGATTCGGTGGATTTACAAAGTAATCATGTTATTAATTTGTTAGGTAACCTTAAGGACCTCAATGAGCATTTCACAAGGCTCACAGGTGGATCTCTAAGTGGTTCTTTGTTGATGGAACCTCTTCAGGGTGGATATGTAAGAGAGTACTTGATAGCTCAAAACAATTATATTTTGGATTATGTTAATAATAACAATGAAGATACAGAGAGTGGTCAGTATCTTTCATATGAAAGCAATGATTTCTACAAAAGATGGGATCAGCGTCTCTCAGCTCTTGAAGAGATTGTTCAGTTGGTGAGAAATAATCCAAGGGCAGCAAACTTTCTTAAGCATCTAGTTACTGGATTGAAGAAAAAAGTTGAATTCTTGTTATACACTCTTACGAGCAATGAAATTGATTTAGATCAGCTAATTGATCCACTGTCTAAATATATTGAAACGTTAAAAAGAGTAGAAATAACTTTAAACCAAATAACATAAAATCTAGTATGTTAAATTTTAGCTTAAATCAAAAGGTTTTTGACAAAGATGTCGAACAAATTCCTATCAGAAAAGGTTTTGGAGAAGGACTTTTGGCTGCTGCGGAAGCAGATAAGAATGTTGTGGGACTCTGCGCTGATCTCACGGAGTCCACCCAAATGCATTTTTTTGCAAAGAAGTTTCCAGAGCGCTTTGTACAGATTGGTGTGGCGGAGCAGAACCTTGCCGGAGTTGCAAGTGGCATGGCAGCAATGGGTAAAATTCCTTTCATATCATCATATGCAATGTTTTCTCCTGGAAGAAACTGGGAGCAGATTAGAACAACAATTTGCTACAACGACAGGCCAGTAAAAATTGCCGGCTCTCACGCTGGCATATCAGTTGGGCCTGATGGAGGGACACACCAAGCCATTGAAGATATAGCTATAATGCGTGTTATTCCGCGTATGGTTGTAATTTCACCCTGTGATGCGATTGAAGCCAAAAAGGCTACAATAGCAGCGGCAAAAACCAACACTCCTGTTTACATCCGCCTCGCTCGAGAAAAAACTCCAGTAATGACAACAACCGAAACTCCATTTGAAATTGGCAAGGCCCAAATATTTTGGGATCCTCCAGCTGGCGGAAATCCTCAAGTAACTATTATTGCGAGTGGAGCACTTGTTTACAAAGCCCTGCTTGCTGCACAACAACTCGAGAATCCGCCAGCTGGCGGAGAAGGGATTGGGTCAATTGTAATAAATCTTTCAACCATAAAACCTCTTGATGAAGAAACAATTTTAGAAGCAGTCAAACGCGCACCCAACGTGGTGACAGTAGAAGAACATCAAGTGAATGGGGGAATGGGTTCAGCGGTCGCAGAATTTCTGTCTCAAAATTTCCCAGTTCCCCAAGAATTTATTGGAGTACACGATCAGTTCGGACAAAGTGGAACTCCTGAAGAACTTATTGAACACTATAATATGGGTGAAAAGGGGATAATAGAAGCGGTCAAAAAAGTCCTGACCCGCAAATAATTATCCACAATTATCCACAATAAGCACATTCTAACATTCTGCAGAATGTTAGAATGTGATATATGCAGGGAAAAATGAAAAACTCAAAACAACTCGAAAGACATTTTAAAGGAATTGCTAATCACAGAAGAATAGATATCTTACTTTTAATTGAAAAGAACGAAGATATTTCAGTTGAGGATATCTCTGAGATATTAAGAACAAATATAAAGACCATTTCACAACATACAAAGAGTCTAGTGCAGGCGGGTTTGGTTAATAAAAGTTACAAGGGCAGACTTGTTCAACACAAACTTTCACCGTACGGTAAAATTTTTTCCACTTTTGTTAAATCTTTTGCTGGAAAACCGTAGTCTACAACATTCTAACATTCTGCAGAATGTTAGAATGTTGTTGGATAGATGATGTTATTCGATGATTTTTAGTTTGTAACTCTCCGGCGCTTGAGATAAATATTTTTCAATTTGTTCTTTAGTCAAGAGTCCTCTTTGTGCACCAATCTCTTGAACTACGGACATTGAATTTATTGGGGCCCAACATAAAGCTTCTTCTATGCTCAAACCTAGAGCCAAGGCAGAAACAAAAGTTGAGGCGAAGCCATCTCCTGCCCCAGTGCGGTCATATGGCTGTTTTGAATCAGGATATGGCGGCATAAATAAAATTTTTTCGCCATTATATACATAAGCACCCTTGGTTCCGTCAGTTAAAACAATAATTTTGGGACCCAATTCTCTCATTTTTTGCAGAAGTATTTTAGGGTCAGTGTGATTAGGAATACCTAAAATAATTTTAGCTTCCTCAATATTGCAGAAAAATACTTCACTTAATTCATAGATCTCCTTTAATTTTTCAATACCAAGTTTTATTTGGTATGTTCCAGGTTGAAAGGCGAGTTTAACTTCTGGATTAGCTTTCAAATACATTGCAATTTCATCATGAAAACCATCAGCCGAAGGTCCAAGTGAAGAAAGATAGATCCATTTTGGAGCACTAAATTGGGGCAACTTATAGTCAAAGCTTTCATGCTTAACCAGTATTGTTCTGTCATCCTCATACCAAAGTACATAGTGATAGTTAGTTTTCTTTCCCTCATGTACCTTCACATAATCAGTTCCAACTTTTTCATTTTTTAGAACTTCTAAACACTCTCTGCCATTATCATCATTACCAATTTGGGCAACTAATGCAGAATTTAATCCTAATCTTGCAGCGGCAACTGAGGCATTTGATGCATTTCCCACCGCTCTAACAATCTCAACAAATTCATAAGGAATTTTATCGCCGAATCGCATGCAGATTTCGCAATTATCCTTATCAATATCACAGTGAACTGAAGCATCCTTGAGGCGTATAAATGCATCAGTTGTAATATCACCAATAGCAATAAAGTCGTAGCTTTTCATATATAAATTATAGCAGAATTTTCAATTATCAATTTACACTGAATTTTCAATGTTTCATTGTGTCATTGATTGTAAATTGTAAATTGAAATTTTTTATATGTTAAAATATTCCTATGCTAAAATTTCTCCGCGATTATATTAATGACGCTGAGCAAAATCATACTGCTCTTGGTCACTTCAATATTTCAAACATTGAAGGATTCTGGGCAGTCGTGAGGGCTGCCAAAGAGCTCAATTTACCCGTAATTATCGGAGTTTCAGAAGGGGAGAGGGATTTTATTGGGGTAAAGCAGGTTAAGGCGCTAGTAGATGTAACAAGGCAAGATTTGAATCATCCAATTTTTTTAAATGCTGACCATACCTATTCTCTTGATCGCGCCAAAGAAGCAATTGATGCTGGGTTTGACGGTGTGATAATTGACGGAGCCAAGCTCTCATTCGAAGAAAATTTTAAACTTACAAAGGAATGTGTTGAATATGCTCAACAAAAAAACAAAAATATTTTGGTTGAGGGTGAGCTTGGCTACATAGGCCAGTCATCCAAAGTTCTCGATTCTCTTCCAGAGGGGGTTACAGAGGATAGTTTGACTACACCAGAGGAAGCAAAGGAATTTGTCAGAGAGACGGGAATTGATCTTTTTGCTCCAGCAGTGGGGAATGTGCACGGAATGCTTAAAAACGGAAATGAGCCGAAATTAAACATATCTTTAATTAAAGAAATCAGAGGAGTAGCAGGAGTGCCACTCGTTTTGCATGGAGGATCAGGTAACACAAATAAAGATCTCCAAAATGCAATTGATGCTGGGGTTTCAATAATTCATATCAATACTGAATTGCGAGTAGCATACATTAGCGCGCTTAAAAAAGAGTTGCAGGAAAATCCTGAAGAAGTTGCTCCATACAAAGTAATGAGACCATCGGTTATTGCAATGCAGAAGGTAATTGAAGAAAAGTTAAGTTTATTTAATAAGCTCTGAAACATTCCAACATTCTGCAGAATGTTGGAATGTCTCAGATTAATACTATTGACAAAATATATTTTTTGCGTAAGTATTCATTCAGAATGTCATGATTTAACTTCAACCATAAGGAGTCAATATGACCAACCAACTTCGATTTTGGTTGATGAATCTGATGGATAAGATTTCTCGAGTACTTGGTTTGGGACGAATTATACCGTGCTGTGTATGTCTGCGCCGTGCAAAGTATTCCGCTTCAGCAGGAAGAGTTCGATCTGATTGTGGTATTCGTACAATCAGACCTATTTGCTCTAAAACTGAGTGCATTGAACGAATGAAAGAAATTGAGAAAGTGGATTATCTTGAGTTAACTGAAATTAATAGCTCGATTTATTCCTTAGCTACCAGGTAATAACTGGTAGTTTTTTTATACTCACAATTATCTACTATATCAAATCAAATAAATTAAAATTGATTTGCGCATGATTATTCTAAGATATAATAGTCACAATGCTTAAGCCTGAAATTCAGAAGATTGTTAAAGGCGAGGTTTTTGATGATGAAGAAATTCTTGCTGAATATAGTCATGATGCATCTCTCTTTGAAGTAAGACCTCAACTTGTGGTCTTTCCAAAAGATTCTGAAGATATCAAAAGTTTAGTTAAATTTGTCGCAGAAAAGAAACCGAGCGAACCGTCTATTTCATTGACGGTTCGCTCGGCGGGTTCTGATATGTCCGGCGGGCCTTTAAATGAGGGGATTATTCTTGATGTTACTAAACACATTAATGGGATAAGGGAGATTGGGGATTCAAGCGCCACAGTTTTTCCTGGAACTTTTTACAGGGATTTTGAAGTTGAAACGCTAAAGCATAATTTGATTTTGCCCTGTTATACCGCTTCCAAAAATCTTTGCGCTATAGGCGGAATGATTGGAAATAATGCTGCAGGGGAGAAGTCGCTTTCATATGGGAAAATGGAAAACTTTATTGAATCACTTAAGGTCCTATTTTCTGATGGAAAAGAATATGAAGTCAGTCCTCTGACTAAAGAAGAACTGGATAAGAAAATTTCTCAAAATGATTTTGAAGGAGAAATTTACAGAAAAATTTGGGATCTGATACAGAGCAATCAAGAAGAGATTGAAAAAAATCGCCCCCATGTTTCTAAAAATTCAGCCGGTTATTATATCTGGAATGTATGGAGTGAGGGTGATTCACGAGGGGAGCCCTTGGGGCAAGTTCTTAAGGGCTCCCCTCGTGAACCCAAGGAGCCCATATTCGACTTGACCAAACTTATTGTCGGTTCTCAAGGTACACTTGGAATTGTAACTGAAGCAAAACTACGTCTCGTGCCAGTTAAGAAGGGATCGGAGTTATTTGCAATATTTCTCCACGATTTAACAGATTTAGGCGAAATAATAAATAAAATTTTGCCTTTGAAACCAGAAAGTATTGAATCCTACGATGACAGCACTCTCAAGCTAGCCATAGAATTTTTCCCAGAAATTTTAAAACAGATAAAAGGAAATGCTTTGAAAATTCTTTGGGATTTTCTGCCTGAGGCGGCAATGATTATTACCGGCGGAATGCCCAAGCTCGTTGTCCTTGTTGAGTTTAGCGGAGAGTCGATGCAAGAAGTTGAAAGTAAAATAGAAGAACTTGAAAAAATAATTGCTCCGTTTAATTTAAAAACACATAAAGCTAGATCAAAGGAAGATTCTGAAAAATACTGGACGATAAGGCGAGAGAGCTTTAACTTACTGCGAAAACATATTCAAGGTAAACGCACCGCACCCTTCGTTGACGATATTGTTGTAAAACCAGAATATCTACCAGAATTTCTGCCGAAAATGCGAGTGATACTTGATGATTATAAACTTACTTATACAATTAATGGTCATGCTGGAAGCGGTAATTTTCATGTAATTCCGCTAATGGATATGAAAGATCCAAGGAATAAAGATGTAATAGTGGAAGTTTCAGAAAAAGTGTATGACTTAGTAGGGCACTACCATGGCTCAATCACAGGAGAGCATAATGACGGCATAATCCGTACACCTTATCTTGGTAAAATGTTTAACTCGCGGATGCTTGAAATTTTTCAGGAAATTAAAAACATTTTTGATCCTCAAAACATTTTCAACCCCGGCAAAAAAGTCCCCGACTCCGCTAAAGCTACGACGGGCACGGGCGGAACACTGGAATACTTAAAAAATCATATAGTAAAGGAATAGTTGTAAAGAAGAACTATTGACTGATAGTGCATTTTAAATATAGTAATTGTAGATTTTTCAAGGAGCTTATATTGGAAAGAGATAAGTTACTGGAAGAGGTACAGAAGGTGGCTTCAAAGTACGGACTAAAAGCAGAACTTTTACCAGAAGATATTTTTTCTGTTGGCGTGCAAGGAGATTTCAGGACATATCTGCCGGCTGTAGTTTTAACTGGAACTTTTCCGGGTTGGGATGTTATAAATCAAATCTCCACAGAGATTACCAACACTCTTCCAGTGAATAGGGTAACTTATGACATTTCACCAAATACAGAGTGGAACAAAATCTAACAAGTTAAATGTTAGATTTTTTTTGAAAATTTATTAAATAAAAAACCAGCTTTTAGGCTGGGTGCTAATATTTCATCAAAAATCTACCGGAGTTTCTCATATATGTGAGCTTTGCTTGAGAAAAATATTGCCGAACAATGATCTGCAAAATGATAGGCTTTAATATCCTTTCCCGTTGCCTCAAGGTTCTTCAATGCTCTTTTGAGCTCTTCTCCTTCGGGATTATAAGGAATTGCTAGGTCGTGAACCCCGAATCTTGCAAAGACCATTCTGGGCGTCAGACATGGAAGATAATGTATGGGACTGAATTCTGAAACTCTTGCCTCATATTCTAGAGCTGAAGCTAACCCTGATTGCTTTACAATTTGTCCTGTCAGATTGCTTCTCCAGGCAGAAAATCCTAGTCTAGTGCTGCCAACCAATGAAACAAGATTTCTTAGCCTTCCCTTCAGGAGTTCAGAGGCGAGTTTTATTGCTATTACATTGCCAAGACTTACACCCAAAAGACTTATTCTTTTACCTTGTAAAAGATCTTGATTCATTCTCGATAATGCATCTCTATAGATTTCTCTTAGATTTTCAAGAGTCTCATCAACATCTGGCCGGATAATGTTCAAAGTAGACAAAGTGTAAATTGTAGCTTTTCCATCTTTTGGTAAAATACCCTCGCCAATCGTTTGATTTCTGGTAACAATTTTGGGGACAAAACAATACCAGCTATCGTTGTAAAGAGTCCCTCTTTCTATTTTTGGTTTCCAATCTACATCCTCGTGAGTAATATTCCTTTTCTTTCTGGCATAGGCCCAGTCAATAATTCCAAGCATAAGATAAAACTCCTAAATTTGTTCTCAAGTTAATCTATATTCTTAAGAATTTATGTCAATAAAACAATAAGCAAAAGATTGATTTTTAATTATTCATCTATATAATATCCCGACATGTTGACTTTGGAGGTTAAAAATAGAGATACGAAAGAAAGTCCGGAACAATTGCGCACTAGCGGTTTTTTACCAGCTGTTTTTTACGGTAAGAAAGAAAAATCGACCCCGATTACTATTTACACAAAGGATTTTCTAAAAGTCTGGAAGGAAGCAGGGGAATCCACAGTTGTGGTTTTAAAAAATGGCAGCCAAGAACTTGAAACTCTTATTCACGATATTGATTTTGATCCGGTTACAGGGAAACCTCGCCATGCTGACTTTTATGTATTTGAAAAAGGTCACAAGTTGGAAGTTGATGTGCCATTAGAATTTACGGGAGTTTCTTCAGCAGTGAAGGATCTAGGAGGGGTTTTTGTCAAAGTTTTGCATCAGCTTAGAGTTGAAGCTCTACCTAAAGATCTACCACACCAAATTGAAGTAGATATTTCTACACTTGCAGAAATTGGCAGCCAAATTTTAACGAAAGATATCAAACTTCCAGCAGGTGTTGATTTTAAGGTGAGTCCAGATGAGGTGGTGGCATTGGTTGCTGCACCAAAGGAGGAAGAGCCCGAAGAGACTACTCCAATTGATTTGGAATCAATTGAGGTTCAGGCAAAAGGAAAAGAGGCTAAAGAAGGTGAGGAAGAGGTTGTAGAAACAACTGAATCTGAAGCCAGGGCTGAATCCAAATCAGAAAAGTAATTCGCAGTCCCGCACATATTTCCATTGAAAATGAAATTATACTGTTGCTTGCCCGTCTAAATTTTAAAGCTTTAAAATTTTGTCGGGTCTTTTGTTATAATATAAAAGAAGATTTCTCAAGTGATGAAAAATAATTTACCAAAGTTTTTTTTAATAATCTCTATTTTAATTTTTCCTCTTGCGGTTAATATTCTAGAGCCAGTTTTAGATGTCCACGCCCAGACAGCGGATGAAATAAGAGTACAGGAGGAGAAACTTCAGAGAGAATACGATGCTCTTCAGAAAGAGATAGATGAATGGCAGGGTGTGCTTGATGACACCAGAGCTAAGGCAAAAAACCTTCAGGGTGATATCACCATTTTAAATGCCCAAATCAAAGAAGCCGAAGCTCAAATTAGGCAGAAAAACCTTGCAATCCAGCGGCTTGGCAGGCAAATTAGCGAGAAGTTAAATAAGATTAAAGAACTGGAAGGACAGATTACTTCCGGGAAACTCTCCCTTGCCCAGCTAATTCGCAAAACAAATGAAATTGACTCCTATTCACTGGCAGAAATAATGCTTACTGGAAGGGATATCTCGGATTTCTTTTCGGACCTAGATTCATTTGCTCTTATAAAGGAGGAAATGAAAAAGCACTTTACAATTGTGAGGGAAGCTAAAGCTAGCACTGAAATTGAAAAAAAGCAGTTGGATATAAAGAAGAATCAGGAAACTGACGCCAAATATATTGTGGAGTCAAAAAAGAAAACAATTACTAAGACAGAAACTGAAAAAAAACAGCTTCTGACCGTTACCAAGGTACAGGAAGCTAATTATCAAACAGTTTTAGCTGAGAAGCAGAAGCGGGCTGCCCAGATCAGGGCCGCGCTCTTCAAACTTCGAGACACGGAGGGAATTTCTTTCGGAGATGCTCTGGTCTATGCAAATGAAGCATCGGCAAAAACTGGGGTGAGACCGGCTTTGATATTGGCAATTCTCACCCAAGAATCGGATCTAGGTAAAAATCAGGGTTCGTGTATTCTTTCTAGTCTTGATACTGGAGACGGTGTTGGTAAAAACACTGGCACCTTTTTCCAAAAAGTTATGAAAGCTCCGAGGGACACAGTTCCTTTTGCAGATATTACAAAGCGGCTTGGACGAGACTGGAAAATAACTCCCGTGTCTTGCCCTCCTGGTTATACGTATTCATCATCGCGCGGATACGGTGGGGGAATGGGGCCGTCACAGTTTATTCCCTCAACATGGGAATTGTTTAAAGATAGAATTGGCAAGATGGTTGGGGTTTCGGCAAATCAAGCTGATCCGTGGAACCCGGCGCATTCATTTATGGCAACAGCAATGTATCTTTCTGACCTAGGCGCTGTTGCCGGATCTTATACCGGCGAACGAAATGCTGCCTGCAGATATTACTCAGGACGTGCTTGTGACAATAAAAAACCGACTAATTACACTTATGGCAATGGGGTAATGGAAAAATCTGAAACCATACAAGCCAATATTGATTTCCTGAAGAGTGTATAGTGTAGAACATAGAACATAGAACATGGAGCATAGAACATAGATTCCTGATTTGCCTTATTTTGAGCCATATATTAATGCTCTATGATCATGATTCATGGATGATGATTTTTGCTTGACAAAAAATGTGGATTTGCTATAATATTAGTGCATTAGTCGAGGGTGACCTACCAAGGAGCCCTACAGCCGTACTAGAAGTGCGGACCGACTAGTGAATTGATACAGCCCACGGGGGACTACCTCAAAAAAGATTTTCTGAGGTGGGCGGGAGAAATGTCCCGCGATGCGGATGCCCAAGCAGTAAGGGGGCATCCATTCCGAGTCCGCTCGCTGAAAAGCGAGCCAGGCGGAAACCAGCCCCGATGTCTGGGGCCACTCTGGAGTGCCGATGCCTATAGGTTATCATTAGGGATAACCCATCGGCACTTCCAGGGTGCAGTTCTTTTCATACAAAATCATGGTGTGCGTATGGTGTGTTGCGGTTCCTCGGTGGTGACTACGAAGCCATCACTAGAGCGCTTGCCTACCATACGTACGCCACCCAGAATGGTGCCCTGCGCGGAAATACCGAGTCCGTCGTTACTCTCCAGTGTTCCGGAGAAAACAACTTACGGATCAAGTCTCCCCGCAGGAGCACCTACGAAAAAAATGCCTGCGCGGGCACACAAACGCGCTTCAGACGGCTCGCCGCCCCTGACTAGGCGCGGTTCCCGCAGGCATACTTTCATTGAGTGGTGTGTGATTAGGAGTAGCAGGAGGGTAAACAAGTATGCCCACCTTTGTATTACGGTGACCAACTCCCACCGCACACACCACTGCAGTTTTTGCGGATGCCGAGAAGTCTCTGTTGCATCCGCCGCCCCGACCACAAATCGGGGCTTTGTTTTATGAAAAAATTTAACGCTTGATGTTAAACACTCCAAACCCCTGACGTTGTTTTTTCATTTCAAGACATTTAATTTCTGGGTCTCTTAAATATAAATCATATACATCTATAAAACGCTATAGCGTTTTATAGATGTATATGAAATTTAGATAAACTACGTTTGTAAATTCATTTGTTAAATTTAAAATAGAGTGATATATTACGTACGCTAAAAAATAAAGGCAAAAGTGAGGCGGGATCATGATTTTCTAAAACTCGCTTTACTCGTTAAGAAAATCTATGAAAACTGACATACATCCAAAATACTATCCAAATGCTACTGTCGTATGCGCTTGCGGGAATACTTTTACTATTGGTTCGACAAAAGAGAAAATTGAAGTTGAGATCTGCAGCAACTGCCATCCATTTTTTACCGGCACTGAAAAAATCATAGACAGTGCAGGAAGAGTTGAAAAGTTTAAATCCAGAAGAGCAAAAGCAGACGCTTCAAAGAAGCGTTAACTAAACAACCTACCACTAACGACCTACAACAAAGATTTTTTAATTGTGGGTTGTAAGTTGTTAGTTGTGGGTTAATTCTATGGATTTATCCAAATATAAAAATAATTCCAAAACCGCTTATCTTGCACAAGCGCTGGATGATTTAATAAAAGAGGAAAACTCTGTGCTAGAGATGGCAAAGAAGGACCCCCAAATGCATTCTCTTGCAGATGAGGAGCTCTTGAATATTAGAGAGCAGAAAGAAGAGCTGGTGCGGCAGATGGATGACATTTTAGCAAAGGATGAGATTGATGAGTCTCCCCTAGGCGGGACCAGTGAAATAATTCTGGAAATTCGCGCAGGGGCAGGCGGGGAGGAAGCTTCACTTTTTGCAAGAACCCTCTCTGATATGTACAAGAAATACACTGAAAAGAAAGGATGGGGTTGGAAAGTCTTAGATGAGTCTAAATCCTCCCTAGACGGCTATAAAGAAGCCTCATTTGAAATTCAAGGCAAAGGCGCATATGAAGAGCTAAGATTTGAAACTGGAGTACACAGAATTCAGAGAATTCCGGAAACAGAAAAATCCGGCAGAGTCCACACCTCAACAGCATCAGTTGCAATTCTTCCCATCCGCAAAAAAACAAAAGTTGAAATTAACCCAGCTGACTTGGAAATTAAGTTTACCCGCTCAGGCGGCAAAGGGGGGCAAAATGTAAATAAAGTGGAAACGGCAGTTCAGCTCACCCACAAGCCATCTGGCATCCAGATCCGCTCGTCATCACAGAGAAGCCAAAGCGCTAATAAAGAAAAAGCACTAATGATACTTCAGGCAAAACTTGAGGTGATAAAAGAAGAGGAGGAAGCTAGATTACATTCAGCAGACCGAAAAAGTCAGATAGGAACAGGTGATCGCTCAGAAAAAATCCGAACATATAATCTTTTACAGGACAGAGTTACCGATCACAGAATAAAAGCAAATTGGCACAATATTGAATCAATTTTTGCCGGCAACCTCAATGAAATAATTGCTGAAATACAATCAAAATCAGTTAGCAAATAATTATTTGCCTTAATTTGGTGTTTTTGTTAACATTCTCTCTCACATGATAAAGGAAAAAGTTAAGGATGAAAAAATAGAAAAACTCTTTTCAGTGGGGGCGCATTTTGGTCTTATCCGTTCGCGTCGTCATCCGACAGCTACTCCCTTCATATTCGGCAGCAAGAATAAAATTGAAATTTTCGACCTTGAAAAAGTCAGTGCTTCTCTACTAAAGGCCAAAGACTTTATTAAAAAAATCGCTTCAGAAGGGGGACTAGTTCTTTTTGTTGGCGGAAAAAAAGAGGCGCGGGGGGCCGTTGAAGATGGTGCAAAGAAAACCGGAATGCCTTATGTTGCCGATCGCTGGCTGGGAGGCACTTTAACCAATTTTGATCAGATAAGAAAAAGAGTTCTTCGTCTTGATGATCTTACATCCCAAAAGGAAAAAGGTGAGCTTGCGAAATATACAAAAAAAGAAAGACTTTTAATTGACAGAGAAATTGCAACCCTCAACAAACTTTTTAGTGGTCTAAGTCCTATGACCCGGCTTCCAAAGGTAATTTTTGTGATTGATTCAAAGCATGAGATTACTGCTGTAAGAGAGGCAAAAAAACTTTCAATTCCAATTGTTTCCCTTTCAAGTTCTGATTGTGATTTTTGGGAAGTAGAGTATCCGATTCCCGGCAATGACTCCTCCAAGACAAGTATTAGATTTTTCGTTGATGAAATTACTGAAGCTATTGAACAGGGAAAAAAATCTTCTAACCCTGTAAAAAGCGAGGCAACTACAAGTTAGTTATTTCAAGAATTCGCACCTGTTCTTATATTGTTATAAAATATTTCTATGCAAAAAATATCCACTGAGGAAGTAAAAAAGCTTCGTGATCGCACCGGACTTTCTGTAATGCAGTGCAAAAAGGCTCTTGATGAAGCAGACGGAGATCCTGAAAAAGCACTTGTGATTTTGCGTAAAAAAAGCTCTGAGATCGCCGATAAAAAATCGCAAAGGTCATTGGGGGCGGGAGTTATTACCTCCTATATTCACGCCAATAACTCTGTCGGGGCTATAGTTGAACTATCATGCGAAACAGATTTCGTGGCTAAAAATGATGAGTTTAAGACTCTTGCATATGAAATTGCAATGCAAGTAGCGGCGACTGACCCACAATTTCTAAAACAGGATGATATTTCAGAAGATGTAAAAAAGAATGCAAGAGAAGTTTTCTTAAAAGAAATAGCAGATAAGCCGGAAGGCATGAAAGAAAAAATTATTGATGGCAAATTAGACTCATATTTTGCAGAGCAAATTCTTCTTGAACAGCAGTTTATCAAGAATCCTGATCTTAAAATTAAAGATCTTATCAATCAAGCAACGCAGAAATTCGGCGAAAGAATAGAAATTAGAAGATTTATAAGATTTTCAACACAAAATTAAAATGATTTTTCTTATAGTAATCTTTTCTCTTTCTTTTTTGGGATTAGCAGTAATGTTTGCCCTGAAAATATACGAGAATAATTCAGGTCAAAAGACTTTCCTTAGCGGGTTGTCAAAACACGATGAGTATGTGGATGTAAAGCTGAATGAGATTAAAGGAAGGGTAGTAAAAACAGGCGATGATGTCCTTCATCTTGCAACTACAAAACTGCCAGCTCACGCTATTCATACAGCAATGCAGACAAAAGATATTCTTAAGGAAAAATATGAAAAAATTTTGCCAGATATCCGCGGTAGCAGAATCTTGAAAAAAGGAGGCAAAATATCAGAATATTTAAAAAAGATTACAGATCACAAAGATCAAAATGGCAAAGGGCGCATAGAAGATAATTAATAACAGAATTTCTATTTCATATTAGCCACCTCCCAGACTCGAACTGGGGACCTTCGCTTTACAAAAGCGTTGCTCTACCAACTGAGCTAAGGTGGCAACTACAATAAATTACAATAAGAAAGGCTGAAAAGCAAAAAAAGATTGATAATAAATGAAGCCCGCATATATGCGGGCTTCGAACTTGCGGTGCAAGCTGGTCTTAACTTCAGAGAGCTTATTACGGAAGCGCAAGTATCCTCCGTAGGCTGCTACTCAACCAACTTGACTCCTTCCGCAGCGGTTCTATATAACCGGCTCGGAATCTTTTTAAGTGTAGCATAATAAATAGTTTTGTCAAGTAATTTAATTAAATTGAGAACTATTTACTAATAGTTTATATTGTATGTTCTAAATGAAATTGCCTCAGGAATTCAAAGAATCTGCTTACTTTAAAGTTGCCAATGCCAAGGATTTAACGGGATCTGATCGAATTTTATATAGATTCTTTGAGATTTTACCCGGGTTTCTCTCGTGGGGAACAATAATTGGCACGATTCTTCTTTCTTTTCTTGCTCCTATTGCCGCTGCTTACTTTATTATTGCATTTGATCTATATTGGCTATTAAAAACCGCCTATCTTTCAATTCATCTACGATACAATTGGAAAAGAATTAAATATAATCTTGTACTTGATTGGGGGGATTTACTTTCAAATACAAAGTACGAACACATCTACCACATGGTTATCTTGCCCTTTTATAAAGAAAACATAGTTGTAGTTGAGGGGACTCTGAACTCTTTACTTAATACTAAATACGACAAAAGTAAGATGATAGTTGTCCTTGCGGGCGAGGAACGGGCAGGGGACGAGGCCAAGTTTGTTGCAGAAAGTATTACAGAAAAATACAAAAATAAATTCGGTTTCTTTCTTTCGACAACACATCCGGCGGATTCTCTAGACGAGATGCCTGGTAAGGGCTCAAATATTACATATGCAGCGGAATCTGCCCGTACAGAAATTTTGGATAAAAACAGAATTGATTATAATTCGGTGATCGTTTCGGCTTTTGATATTGACACTTCTCCCTATGAACAATATTTTCTGTGTCTAACCTGGCATTTTTTAACTGAACCTGAGCCGCTAAAAGCGTCCTTTCAGCCTGTGCCATTTTATAATAACAATATTTGGGAGGCGCCTGCGTTCTCGCGGGTTGCTGCCGGTTCCAGCACTTTCTGGCAGATGATGCAGCAGGAGAGGCCAGAGAAACTTTCAACTTTTTCATCACACTCTGTAAGTTTTGCGACTCTTTACGATATTGGTTACTGGCAAAAAAATATGGTTTCGGAGGATTCAAGAATTTTCTGGAATCTATATCTGGCAAATAATGGAGATTACAGAGTTGTTCCTCTGTCATATCCGGTTTCAATGGATGCTAATCTTGCCCCAACCACATGGCAGACAATAAAAAACGTATATCGACAGCATCGCCGCTGGATGTGGGGGGTAGAAAATATACCCTATCTGCTCATGGGGTTTGTGAAAAATAAAAAAATTCCGCTTAAAAAAAAGATTCGAACAGCTTTCATACAGATTGAGGGGTTCTGGTCACTTGCCACAAATCCGATTATGATTTTTTTTCTGGGATGGCTTCCAGTTATTATCGGAGGGGAGATATTTAATACCACAATTCTCTCTTATAATTTGCCGATTTTTACCCGTGACATTATGACTATTGCCATGCTTGGACTTATACTTTCCTCAATAATATTTATCTCTTTTCTTCCTGAAAGGCCCCCCAAAACAAAGAGATTTACCAGACTTACTATGGTGCTACAATGGATTCTTGTTCCCATTACAATTACAATATTTGGCGCTATCCCTGGGCTAGATGCACAAACTAGACTAATGTTTGGAAAATATATGGGTTTCTGGGTCACACCAAAGCACCGTAAGACATAGAACATAGAGTATAGGACATAAAATGAAGCCATTACCAATAAAAAAAAGAAGATTTTATTTATTCGGATTTGCTTTTCTTTTTTTTGTATTTATCCCTGTTCTTATTCTCTATTCAACCGGATATCGTTTATCTGGGTTCAGACTTATTCAGACAGGAGGAATTTTTTTGTCAGTTCCCGAGTCTGGTGCGGTAGCCATAATTGATAGTTCAATTGTAAAGGAAACCGGTTTTTTTCTAAAAAATATTTTTGTTAAAAATTTAAAGCCTGAAACTCACAGTATAAAAATTACAAAAGATGGTTTTCAGGAATGGTACAAAGAGCTCATGGTTTATCCTCAAACTGTTACTGAGGCACATTCATTTCTGCTGCCTAACAATCCTGTTTTGGTGGAAATTCAGCAGTTTATTATCTCTACATCCACTGTTGGAACAACTACTCCCCCAAAAGTTTCAACAACAACTGTTTCAAACACTGAATATAAAAATGTAACAGCCTTGTTTTCTACAACCACACCCCAAAATCCAAAAAGAAAATTAATAATTAAAAATACTGATGGTGTGTTGCGTGTGGCATGGTCAGGGACAGAAGAATCAATGCCTTATTACTTTTGTTCGCCGACATCTTGCCAGAAGGAAATAAATATTAGTCTAGACTCAAAGATTGTTTCTTTTAGTTTCTTTCCAGGCAGGGACGATCTGCTTGTAGTAAAGACTAGTGGAGGTCTCTTTGCAGTTGAAATTGATAACAGATCTTCTCAAAATATTCAGACTTTAGCTAAAAAAGAAAACATTGATTTCAGAATTGATGATGGTGTGATTTATATCAAAGAAGGCAAAAAATTATTTTTTATCTCCCTTTAAGATTATTTTTTAATATTTTTCTAAATATAAACATTTAATACGATCGTATAAATTGTTTATAAAAGTTAGTAAATATGGTGAATTTATTTGATATTATTATTTGATGCTATTTCCAAAGGGTTTTCTCTGGGGGGCTGCCAGTGCCTCGTATCAGGTTGAGGGCGGAATCGAAAATAACGACTGGGCGCAGGCCGCACGGGAGGGTAAAGTGCCTGTTTGCGGCAAGGCCACTGATCACTATAACCGTTATGAAGCTGATTTTGATATTGCAAAGTCACTGGGACACAATGCTCATCGCCTCTCAATTGAATGGTCAAGGATTGAGCCAGAAGAGTCTAGATTCAATGAAGATGAGATTGAACATTACAGAAAAGTATTGCGCTCGCTTCGCTCGCGCGGATTGGAGCCTTTTGTAACCCTTTGGCATTTCACCTTACCTCTCTGGTTTTCTAATAAAGGCGGATTTCAAAATCCAAATGCGCCTGAAATATTTGCTCGATATTGCGAATATGTTATTTCAAAACTTGGAAATGAAGCAAATTTTTGGATGACAATCAATGAACCATTAGTGTGGGCATCAATTGGATATGTCGCAGGGAAATGGCCGCCATTTAAAAAAAATATTTTTAGTTTTCATTTTGTTACAAACAAATTAATTAATGCGCACAAACTGGCATATCATAAAATTAAGAAAATTAACCCAAATTTATCCGTGGGAATTGCCAAACATAATATTTTTTTTGATTCAGATTATTGGCCATGGAATATTGTGATATCAAAAACTGTTTGCTGGTACTGGAATCACAGGTTTTTATCCGCAATAGATAATCATCAGGATTTTATAGGTTTTAATTTTTACAATCACAGAAGATTTGGTAATGGTCCGGATTATCCAAAAACAGAAATGGGGTGGGATATCTTACCAGAGGGGATCTTCTATGTTCTACAAGAGTTGCAAAGATACAATAAGCCAATTTACATTACAGAAAACGGAATTGCAGACAGTACTGATACGAAGAGGGCTGATTTTATTAGTAATTATTTAAAAAATGTTCACAGGGCAATTAACGATGGGGTGGATGTTCGCGGTTATTTTTACTGGTCGTTTATGGATAATTACGAGTGGGCATACGGATTTGAAAAAAGATTCGGGCTTGTGGAAGTAAATTACGAAACATTGGAGCGCAAAATAAGACCCTCTGCGTTTGTGTATAAGAAAATAATTGAAACAGGTAAAATATAATAATGCCATCAATCGAACTTTCTTTAATATTTGTAATAATCGGCCAGCTTCTAAATGCAGTCATAGTTCTCATTGATAAATACATAGTTACTAAAACGGCCATTTCCAGGCCTGTTGTGTATAGCTTTTTTGTCGGTCTAATTTCATCAGTTGCATTGTTGCTTCTGCCCTTTGGAGTTATAGATGTGCCGGAGGGCAAGGTAATTTGGTTATCTCTATTTGGCGGAGCAATATTCATAGGGTCAATTATTTTTCTTTTTTCTGCTCTTAAGGTTGCAGCCGCAACTGATGTGGTGCCTTGGCTTGCGGCAATTTCTACTATAACAACATTTCTTTTAAGTTTTTTCTTTCTGGATGAATCACTGCCACGCTCATTTCCTTACGCTCTCATTCTTTTCGTAATAGGAATGCTCCTGGTCGGACACTTCAGATTCAATTCAAGATCTTTTTCTTTGGTAATGGTCTCGGGAATTCTATTCGGCTTCTCTGCGCTAATTGCCAAACTAATTTTTAATGAAACAGATTTTGTAAGCGGCTTTTTCTGGTCAAGGATGGGTAATGTCGTGGCCGCTCTCTCGCTTCTTTTATGGCCAGAAGTCAGGTTTAGTATTACAGAGAGTTCCAGAAATATAACGCATAAGGACTCTTTCCTTGTTGTTATAAATCGTGTATTAGGCGGCATTGCTCTTTTTGCAATTCTTTATGCCATAAAAGTCGGGGAAGTTTCTTTGGTTAATGCTCTGGCATCTTTGCAATTCGTATTTATATTTCTTCTTATTTTCCTTTTAAGGCATCATCTTAGGGATATCTATGAACATGAATTTCGTCCTGGGCATGTATTGCACAAAGTTCTATCCATGCTTTTTATTCTCGCGGGTTTCTTTGTCATATTTTTATAGTTGATTATGATTCACAGAATTTTTAAATATATTCTAATAACTCTTATTGTTTTATTTGTTCTTTATTTAATTCTTGCTTCTCGAGAAGCCCCCAAACAAATTGAATATGGTGTTTCTTTCAGCAAACTTCACTCTGACGAGCTAAATCTCAACTGGAAGGAGGTCTATAGATCAATCCTTGATGATTTAAATGTCGCAAAAATTCGTCTTTCAGCTCACTGGCCAATGATTGAACCAGAAAATAATGAATATGATTTTAGTGTTATTGATTATCAGATAAATGAGGCAAAGAAAAATAATGCCGAAGTAATTTTGGCTATTGGCAGGAGACTGCCAGTCTGGCCAGAGTGTCATGAGCCGGATTGGGCCAAAAAATTATCATGGGAGGACAGGAAGAAGGAGATAACTGAATATATTGAAAAAGTAATATTACGATACAGATATCATGAAAATATTAAATATTGGCAGATTGAAAATGAGCCATTTTTGACAGTATATGCTAAGGAAAATTGCGAAAAGCTAGACAGAGAATTTTTAAAAGAAGAAATTTCCCTAGTCAAAAAACTTGATTCCACTCGTCCCGTTTTAGTTACTGATAGCGGCAATCTCGGAGGCTGGTATGGAGCCTGGAATGAGGGCGATGCGTTTGGCACAAGTCTTTACTTATATCTTTGGAATCCTCAGTTCGGAAAGATTAAAAGTTTTCTCTGGCCAGGATTTTACCGCGCCAAAACAGCTTTTCTTGAGCTGACTGCCGGTAAAAAAGAAAGTTTTCTCATTGAACTCTCCCTTGAACCATTCCTTCTCCAGCCCATAGTCAACACCCCATATGAGGTACAGTTGGACAGAATGGATGAAAATAAATTTAATAAAATTATTGAATTTGCAAAAAAAACTGGTTTTGAAAAACAGTACCTATGGGGTGTTGAATGGTGGTATTACATGAAAGAAAATGACTATCCTGAATTTTGGGATAAAGCTAAAGAAATTTTTGATTAATGTAATGGTTTCTATATAATGACTCTATGAGGTCTGAATATAATGTTTCTTTGGATCTGCAGAAAAAGTTAATAAATGAACTATCAAAACGCAGTGATACTGAAGCTCTGCGAATTAAACATTATTTGGGAATGCCGGATCTCTCACGCACGCCTGGAAATCCCATAAATGAGATAGTACAAAAGGTTTTATCTGCTCCTAGCTTTAGAGATCTTGATATTATTGAAACTCCCGAAATTGTTCCAGCGGACATAAGTTTCGATTTGTTCGACTTTCCAATTGATCATCCGGCGCGTTCCAAGTCAGACACTTATTATGTTGATGAAAAAAACATTCTCCGAACACACACAACTGTTATGTGGTATTACTATTTGCTCGAAGCAGATGTCAAGGAAAAAATGAGTAAAAATGAGCCAGTCGGCTGTTTTTCTTTTGGTAAAGTCTACCGAAAAGATGAAATCGATCGCCACCACATGAATGTTTTTCACCAAATAGATGGATGGTATTTAGCGCCGAAAGAGATAGAAATAATTGACAAAAATTACCTACAAAAAGTTTTACAGACAATTGTTGTCGCAGTATTCGGCGAATCTGCCACTGCACGATATAATCCTGATGAATTCCCATATACCGATCCTTCTTTGGAAGTTGAAATTAATAAGGATGGAAATTGGGTTGAGGTAGTTGGAAGCGGGGTTGTCAAAGGCACAGTTCTGGAGAAATTTGGAGTAGATTCAAAAAAATGGAATGGCTGGGCATTCGGTTTTGGTTTAGAGAGGCTTGCAATTGCAAGTATGAATCTGCCCGATATCCGCTTATTGTGGTCAGAGGATGAAAGAGTCAGGAAGCAGCTTAAGCTTGGTACAAATTTCAAAGAGGTCAGTAAATTTCCGCCTGTAATCAGAGACATTTCATTCGTAGTTCCAAAAAGTTTTATTCCGAATGATTATTATGATCGGATAAGGAGTATTGGAGAGGGTTTTGTTGAGGAAGTGAAGCTTCTAGATAAATATGAAAACTCAGAGAAGTTCGGCGAGGACAATATCAGCTACACATTCAGGATTATTTACAGGCATCTGGAAAAAACTCTTACAAATTCGGAGGTAAATGCACTCCACTCTCAGATAGAAGATATTACAACAAAAGAATTTGGCGGAATGCTTAGAATTTCATGAGTCAACTCTACAGGATCGGCTTAAATATTAATGATATTGAAGAAGAATCTCTAAGACGATCAGGGATGAAATACACCGTTGTAAATCCGAAAGAACAAATTCTTATTTCTGCAAAAAACGTAGTCGGCAAGCCATATAAACGCGGTGCAAGCGTGTTAAAAGACGCTCCGAATTACTTTGATTGCTCTTCCTTAGTTGCTTGGGTGGCTGTAGAATCCGGCTTGTCAATTCCGAGAATTTCAATTGATCAATATGTATTTTCAAAGAAAATTTCCAAAGAGGAATTGCAGCCAGGCGATCTGGTTTTTGCAAACACAAAGGAAACTATTCATAATGAGGGCACGTATTACTCTCAAGTGCTTGGCAAAAATATAAAAGAGGAGGCTATAAGAACTGTAAGTGTTGAATATTTGCCTGGTGCAGTAATACCTGAAGGAGTGGACCATGTCGGGATTTATATCGGAGATAATAGAGTAGTACACTCATCAAGTAAGAAAAAAGGTGTTTCAGTTGAATTATTGTCTCAAAGCGAGTCATTTAAAAATATAATAGGATACGGCAGGATAATTCCAGAGGAAGAAAGAAGATTTGTCATAGAAATTCCAGAGAGTAGGGAAGATCTAAGATACAAGATAAAATTGATTGAAGAAATAAAGGGTATTAACTCTTTGATCCGAGGTTGATCGTCGGAATAAAAAAATATTTATGAAATCACAAGTTCCTTATTACTCTCAATTCAAAGACGTAAAAAACAAGGAATTAATGGAGAAGTCCTGTACTTTGACGTGCTTAAAAATGGGTCTTGATTACTTTCTCAATGAAGAAACTCCAAGTATTGATGATTTATTTGAGGAGGCATCTTTGATAGCGAAAGATATGGAAAGAAAAGGCACAATTGGAAAACATTCTCTTGATCACGGATTAACTCACGACATAATAGTTTTGCTTGCACATAACCATTATCTTCAGGCTTATAGGGAAGAATTTAAATCAGTGAATGTAGATTTAAAAAAAAGAATTTTTACTCCCAATAAATTTAAAGATGAAATGCTTGAGGTCGGCATACAAAAAATTATCGCGTCTTTGATAAATGGCCACTTGATTATTGCTTCAGTTTTACCTGGACTTTCGAGAGGGCTTTCATTTCACACCATCTTAATTATAGGATTCAGGGAAGTAAACAAAGAACCCATAGGATTTATTTATCACGATCCTGATAGTAAAGATGCAATGCGCAGCAACCAGTTTATTGACCTTGATTCATTCAAAAAATTCTGGAGAAAACAGGCCATTTTTATACACAGTTAACCCTAAAATTCAACTTTCCTTTTTACTTGAAATTTGCTAGAATATCCTTATAAAATAAGAATTTTTTGACGTTTTTGAGAGCCCAAATCCGCCAGTTGGCGGAGGGAAATTTCATTCTCGCTAGTCCAAAATTTTTTAGCAAAATTACAAAATAAATGGCCCAAAAGGAGAAAAAAACCGAAGTTAAAAAATCGCCAAAAAGTGAGGAAATTTTGGCGGGTAAAAGCAAATACACAGCAGAGCAAATCACAGTTCTCGAGGGTCTGGAACCCGTCAGAAGACGTCCTGGAATGTATATCGGCACAACTGGTCCTGACGGACTGCATCATTTAGTCTGGGAGATTTTTGACAACGGAAGGGATGAGGCAATGGGAGGTTTTGCCAATGAAATTGAAGTTGCATTACTCCCCAATAATCGCGTAAGAATTGTTGATAATGGCAGAGGTATTCCTGTTGATGTTCATAAGCAAACAAAAGTTTCTGCTCTTGAAACGATTATGACAAAGCTTCACGCTGGCGCTAAATTCGGCGGAGAAGGATACAAAGTCTCTGGCGGACTCCACGGAGTCGGGGCATCAGTGGTTAATGCTCTCTCAATTTATATGAAAGCAGAAGTCCATAAGGACGGCGGAGTCTATGTTCAGGAATACAAGCAAGGCAAGAAGAAATCAAGCGTTAAAAAAATTGGTAAAACTGACCGTACTGGCTCCATTATTACTTTTGAGCCGGATCCTGCAATTTTCCCAGAAATTAAATTTGATTTTCCGAGAATTGTAAATCATCTGCGCCAACAGGCATATTTAGTCAAGGGTTTGCGCATAACCGTTATTGATGCGGTAAATGCAAAAGATATTAACGAAGAAAAAGTCTTTTATATTCGCGAGTCTGGTATCGATCTGCCATCAATGTCTTTTTATTTTGAAGGGGGACTCTTGTCGCTTGTAAAGTTTTATAATCAAGGCCAAAAGGTTATTCATAAAAATATTTTTTATATTGAGAAAAAACAGAATGATTTTGAATCAGTGGAGATTGCACTTCAGTATATTGATGATATTTCATCTCGTCTTGTTCCTTTTGCAAACAATATTTATAATTCGGAAGGAGGAACTCACTTAACAGGCTTCAAGACCGCTCTTACTCGTTCGCTTAATGCGTATTCTCGCAAGAATAATTTAATTAAGGAATCGGAAGACAATTTCACTGGGGATGATGTCTTAGAGGGCCTTACTGCTGTTATCTCAGTTAAAATGCGCGAGGTTCAATTTGAGGGCCAAACAAAGGCAAAATTGGGAACGGTGGAAGCCAGAACCTTGGTTGAGTCTGTTTTTGGAGAGTCTTTTGAGGCCTATTTGGAGGAAAATCCTGATGATGCAAGAGCGATCATTAATAAAGTGGTCTTGGCGCTTAAAGCACGCAAAGCAGCTAAGGCTGCAAAAGATTCTGTCTTGCGCAAAGGAGCTCTTGAAGGTATGACATTACCTGGGAAACTAGCTGACTGTTCCTCAAAAAACGCAGAAGATTCAGAGCTTTTTATTGTTGAAGGAGACTCTGCTGGCGGTACTGCTAAGCAGGGCCGCAACCGCGAATTCCAGGCAATTCTGCCTCTGCGCGGAAAAATTTTAAACATTGAACGCGCTCGTCTTGATAAAATGCTTGCAAGCGAGCAGATTAAAAATCTTGTTGTTGCTCTCGGAACTGCAATAGGGGATACATTTGATATTGGGAAACTGCGATATCATAAAATTATTATAGCCACCGATGCCGATGTTGACGGAGCTCATATTCGCACGCTGCTTCTGACCTTGCTTTATAGATTTTTCCGCCCCCTTATTGAAGGGAGTTTCATTTACATTGCCCAACCTCCGCTTTATAAAATAAAAAAAGCAAAAGAAATTTTTTATGCATATTCTGACGAGGAAAAGAAAAAAATAATAGGGAAAGAACCAACAACCGACAACCAACAACTCACAACTGATGATGAAATAGAGACTGAAGAAGGATCTGAATCAGAGGAAGTTAAAATCTCAAACCCAGAAACCAAAACCCCTAGAATTTCCATCCAACGCTATAAAGGTCTAGGGGAAATGAATGCCGAGGAACTTTGGGAGACCACAATGGACCCGGCGCGGCGAATTTTAAAGCAGGTTACGATTGAAAATGCGCAAGAGGCAGACAAAGTTTTTGAAATACTAATGGGTACGGATGTTCCTGCTCGCAAATCCTTCATTCAATCTAATGCAAAAGCGGCAAATTTAGATATCTAATAACATTCTAACATTCTGCAGAATGTTAGAATGTTAGAATGTTGCAATTTGTTTTAATTATAATAAAGTTCAATTTTGTCACCATCCTGCATTACGTAGTTTTCATATTCTGAATTCTCCTTTCCATTCACGGTCATTTTCAAGTCAGAGCCGATTGAATGCATGTCCTTATCCCAATTTCTAAAAAATACCCCAAGCTTAATATCATCTTTTTTTACTAAACCATTAAACTCAAGATGTATTAGTGGAAGATCTTCATGGGTATGAACAGGTATATGAATTGCACCAAGGCCAATATTTTGAGGAATTTCGTATTCTTTTCCACTAATAAATATTTTTAGCATAGGATGCCAATGAATTCCTCCTTTAGCAATAATATCGCCATTTTTGCTTGAAAGCGTTTTAGATAACCAAGCTCCCGCTACAAGCAGTATCAAAATAATAACTCCTACGATTAAAAAATTTTTCATATTTATAATTTTTTACCATGTAAACTGAATAAATATTTACCACCACAATCTTCCATTTTTAACCCAAAGTTTTCTCCAATTGTCATTAGCTCCGTTTTAGTGAAAAGTCCGGGGACAATACTCTTACGGAAATGAAAGAAATTGAACGAAGCTGATGGAATATCCATGATATAAACATCACCCCCCTGCTTTACGACTCGAGTAAGTTCAGAAATTGCTTGTCTGTAATCATGGATGTGATGAAGAGTTAATATGGAGAAAGCGGTATCAAATAGGTTATCAGTAAATGATAGTCTAGTCGCGTCTTCCTGTTGAAATACAATATTGGGTGAATGTCTCCTGCTCTTTGCAGTTTCTATTGAATCGTCATCAAAGTCTGTTGCTAGAATGTGCGCGTTTGGATATTTCTCTGCCAATAACTCTGCCGTGAAGCCTACTCCGGTGCCAATTTCTAAAATGTTTTGGTACAAGGTTGAAGGTAATCTTTTTACAATACTACCAAACCAAAACCATTTGTGAAGGTAATATTGGATTCGGCTATTCACAAAGATTTTTTCAAACTGATTCATCTTTGCCATATACGGATCATTTACTTAATCTGTTGTATAAAGAGGCGACTGTGTAGCCAAGAATCCAAAAAGTTGCCACCTCAAGAATCGTTCCGAGTGTAATATTTAGCAGGCTGGAATCAAAACTTGTAACATTTAATTTCAATCCTGCGACGAATAGATTCATAATCCATTCATAAGAATTAGGAGAAACCCATACCCAAAAATGGAAAAGCGGGTGTAAAACTAAATCAAAAATGGCAAGAGTGTTTGCAAAGGCAATTGCATCGAGTTTATTCATCGGTATTTAATAAAATTATAATTCCCTTCTGCGTAACAGTAGTGCATTAAACGCTACAATTACAGTTGAAACAGACATAAATACTGCGGCTAATGCTGGCTGAAGTATTATACCTTTGAAAGCAAGCGCTCCGGCTGCTAAAGGCAAAGCCACAATATTGTATCCTGTTGCCCAAAATAAATTCTGAATCATTTTTGAATAAGTCATTCGTGAGAGCTTGATGATTTTTACAATGTCTCGCGGATCATTTCTAACAAGAATGATTCCGGCGGATTCTATGGCAACATTTGTGCCGGCGCCAATAGCAATACCAAGATCAGCTTGCGTAAGGGCCGGAGCGTCATTCACACCATCACCCACCATAGCCACCTTCACTCCGCGCGCTTCAAGCTCTTTAACTTTTTCCGATTTCTGATGAGGCAAAACGCGGGCAAAATATTCATCAATACCAAGCTCAAAAGCCACACCCTTGGCCACTTCTTCTGAATCTCCGGTAATCATCACAACTTTGATTCCTATGTCGTGAAGCAAAGTGACGGCTTCTTTTGCTTCAGCGCGAGGCACGTCGACAACACTAAGTGTTCCTAATTTTTTTCCATTTTCTTCAACTACAATTTCCTCTCCGCCGCGATGACCGACAAATATATTTCTGTCTTCTACCTTTGCCTCGGCGCCGATTCCGGGAATACGTTTGAAATTCTGCGCTGGGTAAATTGTTAGTCCTTGTTTTTTTGCTTCTTCAAAGATGGCCTTGCCAATCGGGTGCTCAGAATGCGCCTCAACTGAAGCGGCGAGCGCCAATGCCTCATCCGAACTGACTGAGGTGACGGTAAATTTTCCGAGAGTCAATGTCCCAGTTTTATCAAAAATCACAGTGTTTATACCTCGAGCTGCCTCCAGCGCAATCCTCTGCTTTACAAGAAAGCCGTTTTGCGCCGCTTTAGTAGTAGAAATGGAGGCAACAAGCGGCACTGCTAGTCCCAGGGCATGGGGGCAGGCAATGACAAGTACAGCCACCAGCCGTGCTACCGCAAAACCAACTTCTGCACCAGAGAGAAGCCAAGCAATAAGAGTGATAATACCCCCGCCTACTGCTATTATTGTTAAATATAATGCCGCTCTGTCGGAGAGAATTTGAAGGCGTGACTTAGACGCTTGCGCCTCTGCTACTAGGCGCATAACTCCAGCAAGAAAAGTTTTCTCTCCAATACTTGACACTCTTACTTTTAGCGATCCATCGCCATTTATACTACCAGCTATAACAGATTCACCCTCTTTTTTAAAAACAGGCTTTGACTCTCCTGTAACCATCGATTCGTTTATATCGGAATTTCCTTCAATAATTTTTCCGTCCGCCGGGATTTTTCCTCCCGGCCTAACAAGAACAACATCTTCTTCTTTAAGTTCCGATAGAGGAATAGTTTCTGTCTTGCTTGCCCCGAGCGAAGTCGAAGGGTCATCTCGAATTATTTCCGCAGTATCAGGAAGCAGTTTGGATAATTCTTTAAGTGCCCCCTGTGCACCGGAAACCGCTCGCATTTCCAACCAATGACCAAGAAGCATAATTGTAATAAGTGTGGTTAATTCCCAAAATAAAGCTTCTTCGTGGGCTATTACCGCGTAGACACTCCAAATATAGGAAGCAGAAATAGCGATGCCAATAAGAGTCATCATGCCGGGCAAGCGGCCCCGGATTTCTCGCCACGCCCCAACAAGGAATACAGAACCGCCGTAGAAAAATACAATTGAGCCAAGTATAAGCGACAGATACTCTGATCCTGGAAAATTCGGCGGCGACCATTTAAAAATTTTCTCTATAATATCGGCATATAGCACTACAGGAATAGTAAGTACGAGACTCACCCAGAATTTTCTCAAAAACATTTTAGTAGAATGTCCTGCGTGTCTTGATTTCGCTTGCGAAATCGAGGATCCCAGATTTGCTTCAGCAAATCGGGACTTGTCATGTTCTGTGTGGTTATCTATATTTTTTAGTTTTATTAAACTCATCCCACACTCCGGGCACATGCCCGGTTTATCCTGTTTTATTTCAGGATGCATGGGGCAGGAAAAATAATGTAAATTATTTTTCATATTAACAACAGTCTTTAAATTTATTTTCTATTTTATCCAGAGGAGATGATAGTTCGGTCTTTGTTGATGTGGAATGAAAGAAAAATGTAACTCCAGCAACTAATAAAAGAAGAAGAAATGCTTTAAAGGGTTCTTTATAAATAAGAAAATAAATCACTATAATTCCCAAAATTACAAAGGCTGTTTTCCAAAATAAACCATATTTAGAGCCATATTTTTGAGCCAACGCGCCAAGGCTTGCTCCTAAAAGAACTGCCAAAATTAAAGGATCTACGTAAATATCGCTGTAATAAAGGATTAAACCAATAATCCAGGTTATTCCCACAGCTAGGCAAATTGGGCAATACTTAATAATTTTTGCCCGATGTAAAAACCAAAAAATCACTGCTAAAATCAATAAAATTGTTAGAATTGTTGTCATAGATTTAAAATTACAAACGCAAGGATAATCATTAAGAGTCCTGCAACGATTTTCATCGATCTAATGTTTGTTTTCTGAAAATTTTTAATTTTATCAGTCAAAAACTTATTCCCCGCAATGGCAAGTATAAGTATAAGTGGCAAGACAAATATTAAATTATAGAGAAGCAGGTATCCTGCGCCACTCAAGTAGGTTTTAGTATCGTGAAGAAGCCCAAGAACAGTCAAGTATGGTCCTCCTGTGCAAGGGAATTCGCAAAGACCCACAATTGCTCCTAACACAAACATTGCCGGAAATGTAGCTTTCTCCAATAGTATGTTCATTTTGGCATGGGCAACGTGGGGAATTGAAAATTTTATGGGGAAACCGGGGAAAATTGTCTCTAAAATATTTATCGCCCCAAAAATAATCAAAAGAATTGCAGCAAGTTTGGACATGAAGTGGGGAACATTAAAAAGGTGCAAAACTTGGAGAATTCCTAGCCCGATCAGAAGATAAACTGCAAAAATTCCTAGAATATAGGAAATTCCGTATGAAAAAATTTTTTCTCTACTTTTCCCAAGACCAAAAAGAAAGACAATGCTTACTATTAGAACTGAAAAAGCACAGGGATTTATACTGTCAATTAGAGCGGATACTGCCACCAGCGGCAGTAGAAAACTGCCATTCCTACTTATATTCCACAGCCATTCGCCACTTCCTGAAAGATTTTTGAAGAGAATAGCAAAACCAATAATAAGTATAGTTCCTACGGCGGCTAAAATTAGGGTTTTTTTACTCATAATTACGGGATGACATTTACCTTGATATTTACTGCCATTAGTTTTCCAACCTTACCTTCAAGAATCACAGTTCTTTCAATTACTCCAACTCCCGCCGGTCCGTGGGCGTTAGGATCAAAAACCACCTCAACTTGCGCTTCCTCGTTTGGTTTCAGTGTCTGGTTAAAAGTGGTAATAGCAGAGTGCCCCGGCATGCCAAATGGGCCTTGAGTTTTATTTCCAACAATTAAAGTTGCGCTTGTACACATGCAGGAAGTGTAGAGCTTGTTTAGAGTCAGGATTTCCTCTGTTGGATTTTTAATTTTAAATATTGTTTTTACATTCCCATCTTTCATTGAAATTGTGCCAAAGTCGTGAAGAGTTTTATCAGAAGTTAAAACATTTACTGAAGCTTCAGAGTAGTTTTTCGTATCAATATTATCGCCTGCAGGTCTAGCGTAAAAGAACATGAATCCAAGAGCGGCTACTACAACCAAAATGAAAATAATTACATTTTTTGTTCTCATTTCTTTTTTGCTAGTTTATAAATCTTCATAATTTCACCTATAGCCTTCCTTGTCTTGCCGTGATGAACTTGGTGAACAACATGAGTGCCCAAGTGATTTTCAAGAATAAAGTTCTCTACACCAGAAAGCGCCTCTCGTATTGCATTGGACTGGGTAATAATATCAACACAGTATTTTTCATCTTCAACCATTTTTTGTATGCCTCTTACTTGGCCCTCTATAATTTTTAACCTCCTTTTAACTTTCTTTTTGATATCTGGTTTCATATATTTTGAATCTTATACCCCTAGGGGGTATAAGTCAAGTCCTCGATAACTTATATGTGTATAACTAGCGAGACCAAAATGCTAGAATATAACTAATATGATGGGAAATTATGGCAGCTGGGGCATGATGAACGGGGGACTAGGATCGTTTGGTTTTATCACTTGGCTTGTGGTTTTAGTTGACCTTATCCTTGTCGGCATCTGGCTCTGGCAACAAGTAACAAAAAAATAATTTTCTTCTGAGAAAATATTTTCTAACTTCAAAAAACTGACTTTTTTGAATGTTTTTATGTTAAGACGAGATCTTGCTAAAATATTATTTTGATGTATAAATAAAAAAGATAGTTCTTGGAGGAAATGTGAGATACCTCATTGCAATAATTGCAATCCTTGTCGGAAATGTTTCGAATGGGAATGCACAGAGGCCGATTGCTCTTCTTGGCAGCCGTGCCAAGCTCGAGAAGCAAAATAGGATTGCCGTGAGACATGATCTGTCTCCAATGAGAAGCAGGGAACAGATCCGTAAGATGGCAAGAAGCGGACGTCTGGTTCCCATTGCTTCTCGTGGGGTCGGTTTTTATATTGATCCCGAACTGGAGAGGGGAACATTAACACATGCTCGCCCCTGGGTTGCAAACTTTCTTGCTCGGGAAGGTGGCCACTTCGACCGCGCCTTTCCTGGAGCAAGATTCAAGGTAACTTCTCTGGTCCGTACTATTGGATATCAAAGAATGCTGCAACGAAGAAACGTCAATGCGGCACGATGTGACACTCCATTGACGTGCTCGCCGCACTTAACTGGCTCAACGCTTGATATTTCCAAAAAGAGCCTCTCGTCAAAGCAGATCCGATGGATGCGTAATCATCTTGTGGCACTACAGAGGTGCAATCAGGTGATTGCTATTGAGGAGAGGGTAACCAACGCATTTCATGTTTTTGTTCTTCCTACCTTTGGTAGATTTCCAAAAAACTGCTAACTCCGAATGCTCTAAGCGTTCGGAGTTTTTTAATTTCTTTAAATTAAAAAATTAAAAAGCCCATTTTTTAAATGGGCTGTCTTCGAAATCTGCGAGGACGGTTTAGCCAGTATCTGCGATAATAGTACTTGGTAAGGACAATTGAAACTGCCAGAATCAAGAGATCCATGGAAACAAAAAGGTTTTTTTGCTCCCTATCAGTTTCATAAATAAAAATTGCTGGTAGTCCAATAAGAAAAATCGCGGTAAGAGAAGCCCAGAAGACAAACAAGAAATGCCTCGTAGGCTTTTTGATAGAGCTCCTAAACCAATAAATCAAGAGTGATACTTGGGCAATGCAAAAGAGCAATGAAAGCGTGACTAGTAATAAAAGTTTCACCACTACTCCTTTAATTAAATCTGGTCAAAATTCTAAATAAAATACAAGAAAAGTCAATTAAAATTCTTTTGTTTCTCCTTCAATCATTGGGACAAATTCAATTTCATGTAATGGTAGTATTTTTGCTGGAGTGGAGTGGTCAATTCCTGATCTTTTGAAATCATGGACGGGGAAAGCAAATTTTGGTTTTAGTAAAATTGCATAATCCACCGATTCGCTTATTTTTAGCCACGGTCCAGTAACGGGTAGAGCAAGAACTCTGAGTTCTCTTTCTGGATTTGTGAATGCATCACCCGGATACCAAAGATCATCAATCATATAGCCCGTGTTTTCTGATAATGGAATTTCACTATGCACCATAGCGTGCTTTTCTCCTATACCGACTATAGTAATTTCTCCCAGAGACACACTATCGCCATGCTTAATCAATGTGTGAATAATATTTTCTTTTTTCAACAAATCATCTACTGAAGTATTTGTATATATAATAGCTTGAGGGTTATTTTCAATAATAATTTTTAGAGATTCCAAATGGTAATGATCCTGATGTTCATGAGTGAAAAACACACAATCTAAGTTCTTAAGCCTCGAATGTGCTTCAATACTATAACTCCCGGGATCAGTAAGAATTCTTTTCCCTTTTGTCTCAATCAACAAACAACATTGTCCGAATTTGGTAATTTTCATTATTATTTCTTATCAGATATTTCTTCTTTTAAATTTTTTGTAAATTCTTCAGATGATACTTGTCCCAAATCTCCTTTATCGCGAGATTCAACTTTAATTTTTTTGGATTCAACTTCTTTATCTCCGATTACTATTGCATATGGAATCTTTTCAATTTTCCAATTTCGTATTTTTTTGCCAAGTGTTTCATTACTGTCATCTAATTCTGCTCTTATGCCTGATTCTTTTAATGCATCAAAAATTTGCTGGGCAAATTTTTGATGAGCCTCTCCGATTGGTAAAATTTTCACCTGGATAGGAGAAAGCCAAACTGGAAATGCTCCAGCGTAATGCTCAATTAGAATTCCAAGAAATCTGTCAGGAGAACCAACTAGAGCGCGATGAATCATAATTGGAGTTTTCTCTTTACCATCATGATCGGCAAATTTCAAGCCAAATCTTTCTGGCATATTAAAATCAAGTTGTATTGTTGAAATCTGCCACTCTCTGCCGATTGCATCTTTAACGACAATATCCATTTTAGGCCCGTAAAAAGCGGCCTCTCCCTCCTTTTCTATAAAATTAATTTTTTGCTTTTTGAGAATCTTTCGCAATATTTCTTCTGCGTCTTCCCAAACTTCATCTGTTCCGACATATTTTTCCTTTTTGGCAAGATCTCTCAAAGAAAGCCAGATCGTATATTGCATTTTGTAAGTTTTGAGAGCTTCCTCAACAACTCCGAGAATTTTTAAAAATTCCTCTTCAATCTGTTCCTCTGTACAGAAGCAATGCCCGTCGTCTTGGGCAAAGTAGCGAAGCCTTGTCAAACCAGAAAGTTCACCCGGCCTTTCATCACGGTAAAGATTTGCAAAATCAGCAATTCTTATGGGTAAATCTCTGTAACTTCGAGTTTGCGAAGCATAGATTTGAGTATGTTGTGGGCAGTTCATTGGTTTAAGGAAATATTCCTCTTTGCTGTAATGTGTTTTAACCTCAAGCATGTCTTCCTTGTATTTTTCATAATGGCCTGAAATTTTAAAAAGTTCCGCTTTGTTAATATTGGGTGTGTGGACCTCTTCATAACCGATTTTATTATTGAGCTCACGAGAAAAATTAACAATCTCATTTCTTAATACATTACCTTTCGGAGTGTAAAGCGGAAGTCCCGGACCAACGAGATCAGAAAAAATAAATAACCCCAATTCCTTGCCAAGTATGCGATGGTCTCTTTTTTCTGCCTCTTCCTGCATTTTGAGATACTCCTTCAACTCTTCTTTTGTGCTGAAAGCAAGACCGTAAATGCGGGTTAACATTTTATTTTTTTCATTCCCCCTCCAGTATGCTCCGGCAATATGGGAAAGTTTAAAAGACCTTGGATCTATTTTTGAAGGATTATCAATATGTCCTCCGCGGCAGAGATCTGTAAATCCGCCAGTTGGCGGACCCGATGTGTAAAGAGTTATTTTTTCTCCTTTGCTTAAAATTTCATCTATAAGTTCTAATTTATATGGATTATTTTTGAAATAATTCCTTACTTCTTCTTCTGTAATTTCTTTACCCTCAAATTTTTCCCATGAAGGGAGAATCTCCTTCATTTTTGCCTCAATTATTGGCAGATCACCATCTGAAATATTTAAATCGTCAAAATCATAGTAAAAACCGTTTTCAATAGCCGGGCCTAAAGTTGGCTTAGCATCAGGGTAGATTTCCTTTACGGCGGCGGCCAAAAGGTGGGACAAAGAATGCCTTAAGTTGGATAGTTTTTGATCAGCCATCCCATTAGAATTCCCGTTATTTTTCTTAAGCTTTGGCATCTTTGGGGTTATTTAAAATTATAGATGCTAGATTTGATTTTGCCCGTTAATTCTAACGGGACAGGTAACAATTATCCTACCACAGTTTAATTTATTGAGAATTATGATAATGTTTACTTAGATTTTTATAGGGATAGCAAAATGGGTGAGGTCCTTGATTGGTCACTCTATAGGCATTCAACAGATGCTATTTGTGAATATCTCCGAATTTCATTTACTGATTGGAAGCTCATGGTGTCAGCTCTTTCTCATTCTTTAGGTGATGAGGATAAACTAGATCCAGAATCTACAGCACGTACCAGAGTCGCAAATATCCATATGTATCTTCATAGTTCAAAGTTTATTTCTCCCAACGTCGGCAGAAATTGGTTAGAGATCTCTCAGGATTTCTCCCCAGGAAGAATGAATTCCATGCAGGCAATGGTGCTTGGTCTTATGGATGAAGTTCTTGATAAACTTCGCGCCCTGCCGGATCGTCTAAAACTTGCTACAGGCTAGCAAGTTTTTTAATTTATATAAATGTTGAATATTAGCTAATAACTTGTATGATATTGATTAGTTACTGTTCCTGGCGAGGTAATAAATGATTCTTACGAACGCACAAGCCATTAAGACAACTCTTGCTTTACTTTCTCATGAGGATCGTTCACAAAGATGGTTTGCTGCAAGAACTTTAGGGGGTTTGGCAAGAGCAAAGCCCAATCTTCAGAATGATGTGATAATTGCTCTTCAAGCGTGCGCAAAAGTAGATGAAAGTCGTGAGGTTCGTGAAATGGCCACAAGATCAATTCGTGAAATCAGAGGAGATTTTGATCATAGTTCTGAGAAATATCAACCACAGGAGCCCGTCGGAAACCCAAAAGATCAGTATTACTTGAAGAGAGGATAAATACCTCTCTTTTTTTATAAAACCTTGGCTTTCTCAAGAATAATACTTACCTCGCCGTTTCTTTTTGAAATTTTACCCCCGATTGCAATACATGCTTCCGGTTTGACAATTTCTTTCAGAGCCTCGTATGTTCTTGGAAAAGCAACACCCTCAATAGAGCCGGTTAAGTCAGATAATTTGAAAAACATCATTCTCTCATTTCCTTTGGTCGTAACTTCTCTTAACTCATCCACAATGCCGGCCAGAACTACCACTACACCCTCCTTCGGATCTGAGCGGATTTTTAAAATATTATTTCCCGATTTTTCAATTCTGTCCTTAAAGTTATCAAGCGGATGGCCAGAAATATATAATCCAAGAAGCTCCCTTTCCCACGCTAACTTATCTTTGATTGTTGCAATTAGAGCAGGTTTCAAGGAAATTGATGAAATTTCTCCTACTGTGCCGAAAAGCGAGTCATGGGATGAACTTCCCATCATTTGCTCCTTGTGAAACTCAAGCAATAATTCCAGATTTGCAAACATCACCCCCCGGTCTTCAAATTCATCAAGTGCTCCTGCTTTGATTAGAGATTCAAGAGATTTTTTGTTTAAATTTTTATCCTTAATTCTCTGGATAAAGTCTGGTAGAGATATAAATTTTCCGTTCTGTTTTCTTTCCTCAACTATTGAGCGAGAAATTCCCTCGCCGAAGTTTTTTATTGTTGCAAGTCCGAATCTAATTGTGTCAGGCACCCTATCTGCGCGCACAACACTAAAACCTCTGAAACTTTCATTTACTGATGGAGGAAGTACCGGAATCCCCATCCTTTTGCATTCATTAATAAAAGTGGCAATTTTTTCAATATTTCCTGAATCAGCAGTTAAAACAGCCGACATATAGATTGCTGGATAATTAGCCTTTAGATAGGCAGTCTGATATGAGACCCTTCCGTAACTTGCTGCATGTGCTTTATTGAATCCATATGCCTGAAAGGGCTCAAAAAGTTTCCAAAGCTTTTCTGCAAATGCGGGACTTTGTCCATTTTCAATAACACCATCAATAAATTTTTTCTTCTGTGCCGCCATTTCAGCAGGAATTTTTTTACCAACTGCTTTGCGGAATTTATCAGCTTCAATCCAGCTATATCCGGCCAGATCTATTGCGCAAAAAAGCAAATCATCCTGATAAACTATTAACCCGTATGATTCTTTAAGGAATTTCTCCATTCTTGGATCAAGAAAGGTTATAAGTTTTGGATTATTTTTTCTGCGGATATATTCCGGAATAACCTCCATCGGTCCTGGGCGATATAAAGCAACCATTGCGTTTATATCATGAATTGATGAAGGTTTGAGTTCAATAAGAAATCTGGTCATACCGTCTCCGTTCAATTGAAACACCCCCTCGGTCTCACCCCGTGAGAGAATTTCAAAAGTTTTTTTATCATCCAAAGGTATGTTTTCAATATCAATAGTTTTTCCTTCTATGGCTTCCAACCTATGAATTGTGTCAGCAATAATTGCCAGATTTTTAAGCCCCAACAGGTCAAATTTCAGAAGCCCAGCATCTTCAATTGAATACATGTCGTATTGAGTAATAACTTTATTTTCCCCCTTGGGGTCATATTGCAGAGGTACAAAGTCTGTAAGTTTTGTAGGAGAAATCACAACACCTGCTGCATGAACAGAGATGTGTCTTGCGCAACCCTCTATCTTTTTTGCCATATCAATTATGTCTCTGACATCTTTCTCACTTTCATAGAGATTCTTTAATTCGGGGACTATCTCGAAGGCCTTATCTATTGTCATTGGAAAGCCCTGAGATCCAAAAGGAATCAATTTTGCAATTCTGTCGCCTAGAGAATAAGGGAAATCCAGCGCTCGCGCTATATCTCGCACAGCACCTCTTGCCATCATTGTTCCAAAGGTTCCAATTTGGGCCACCTTATCCTCTCCGTATTTTTTTCTCGCATATTCAATCACCCCATCTCTTTTATCATCAGCTATATCTATATCAATATCAGGCGCAGATGGCCGCTCAGGATTAAGGAATCTTTCGAAAGGAAGTTTATATTCAATTGGATTTACAGTTGTAATACCACAAAGGAAACTTACCATCGAGCCCGCAACAGATCCTCTGGTATTGGTAATAATTTTATTCTCATGGGCAAAACGCAATATATCAGCAACTATTAAAAAGTAGGGCGAATAACCTTTTTTTGCTATTACACTCAGTTCGTATTCAATCCTTTCCTTGATTTCATCTGTTTCATCCAGTTTTCTTCTTTTTAAGCCATCATAAACTAATTTCTTCAGTTCATTGTCATGATTGCTTCCACTAGGAACCTCAAAGTGGGGGAATACCCATGAGCCAAGTTTGAGTTCCAGATTGCATTTTTTTTCAATTTCCGAGTTATTTTTTAAAGCTTCTGGGAAACTCTTAAAATAATCCTCTGCTAATTCGCAAGAAATAAAAGAAAAATCCTCCCCCCCTTCTGAGTAGTCGCGGTCCTTTTCACCGATGTTTTGTACTGCAAGTAAGGTGTCTCTTGAGAGCTTATCCTGTGGAGAGATGTAATAGACTTCATGTGAAGCAACAATGGGGACTTCGTATTTTTTTGAAATTTCTGTCACATGTTTTATTTTTTCTTCATGTCCATCTATTTCAGGATGAACTGTCAGTTGAAGATAAAAATCGTTCCCAAAAACACTTTTATAGAAATCCAAAGTCTGATCCATCAAAGTTTCATTGCCGAAGTCTAAGGTAATTTCACCACCAAATAACGGAGAGATGGCGACAAGTCCTTCATGGTGTTTTTCTAAAAGCTGCCTGTCAATTCTGGGCTTATAGTAAAATCCCTCCAAATGAGATTTTGTAACAAGTTCTATTAAATTCTTATAACCAGTTTCATCTTTTGCCAGTAGTATCAGTCGCGTTCTCCTATTATCAATACCAGCTTGCTTATCGAAGCGACTTCTTGCCGAGAGATAAAAATCAACTCCTATAATTGGCTTTATTTCCTGATTTTTGCATTCCTTATAAAATTCAATTGCTCCGTACAAATTACCTACATCAGTCAAAGTAAGGGAGTGCATTCCGTATTTTTTGGCTGAAGCTACAAGATCAGGAATTTTTGGCAGAGCCTGAAGGAGACTGTAGTGTGAATGGGTGTGTAGATGGGTAAAGTCTCTCATAGTAAAATTATGGGCACATTATACCCCATGAGATAATGATTCCCATATTACAATTCTTACTCATATTATCTGTATTTCACGGGGCATACCCCATGACAAACAAAAGAAAATTTATCATAGGAATCGATTTGCCCGCCAAAATTTCAAAGGAAATTTTGGCGGGCGAGAAGTGCGGGCTTTGTTAAAAAAATGACATTTAGATGTCTAAAATCAATAAATATATTATAGGTATTGACGAATCAGGACGCGGGCCTCTTGCCGGTCCCATTGCAGTAGGTGCTGTACTATTCAGGAAAAAAAGCTACCTGAAGTATTTTTCAGGTATAAGAGATTCAAAAAAATTGTCTAAGAAACAAAGAGAGCAATGGTTTAAATTAGCAAAAATAGAAAAAATTAAGGAAAGAATTGAATACAAAGTTTCGTGTGTTTCTAATACAGTTATAGATAAAAAAGGTATCACATATGCAACAGAGTGCGCTATAAAAAGATGCCTAAAGAGGCTTGGGATTAATCCTTGGGAATGTTTTGTTTATCTTGATGGTTCACTTAAAGCTCCGAATGAATATCATAATCAACGAACAATAATCGGGGGCGATGATAAATTGCGCTGCATATCTCTGGCGGCAGTAATTGCAAAGGTCGTTAGAGATAAAAAAATGAAAAAATATTCCCTAATTTATCCTCAATATGGATTTGATTCTCATAACGGTTATGCAACTAGAGAACACCGAAAAAAAATAAAACATTTTGGGACCTCTAAAATACACAGAATAAGCTTTTTAAAGAATTTGACAGACAAAAACTTATAGTTAGAATGTTTTGAAGACTCATCCGGAGAATATACGTTGATTCGTAAAACTTTCGGATGGTTACGTGGCCCCGCGCTTTGTATTTTAGAAAAAGATGGCAATCGCTCTCCAGTAATGAAACTCTGGAAAGATATGAACATTGAAGGAGAAACCTGTAATGCATATAACATAACCACCGGCAAGTTCTTTTTCGTTCAACCAGATTCCCCGTTAAAAAGCCATATTTCTTGGTCAGAACATTTAGGACTTCTCAATGAACTTCTCACGAGGCATGAGGAACAGTCCCAAAATCACACTCATTAGATCGCTCAAGTGCGATCTTTTTTCTTGCCAAACTGAGAAAAAAATGTATACTCTTGAAGTTATGGTAGTACGGATGCGCAGTACAAAATCGCATAGAAATAACAGAAGGTCTCATTTAAAGCTTGAGAATCCTTCTTTAATTGCATGTGATAATTGTGGAGAGATGAAACTGAAGCATATTGTATGCCCGAATTGCGGTAAATATAATAATCGCGAGGTTGTTGATATAATTGGTAAAACAACCAGAAAAGAGGCTAAAAAAACCGAAAAGAAAAAAGAGACAGTACCAGCAAAGTAATCTAGTATTATTGTTCCGCTTTCAAGATTCGCGGGTAAATAATTTGAGATGATGAGTTAATTTAATTATTGTTCTTTTAAAGAAATAATGGCAAACCGGCACCTAGCAAGATCTGTCGTTCTTCAATCACTCTTTGAGTGGGATTTCAACAATAAATCAGAAAAAGAGGCGACTGAAATATTACAACGTGACGCAGAGGAATTTGCTCCTGGGATGAAAGACTTTTCATTCATGGGTGAGCTGTTAAAAGGAGTTTTATCTAAAATCAAAGATCTGGATAATATTATTAAGAAGGCGGCTCCTGACTGGCCTCTGGAAAAGATTTCAGTTGTTGATCGCAATATTCTTCGCATCGGACTTTATGAGCTTCTTTTCGCAGATCATAAAGAAGTGCCCCCTAAGGTTGCCATAAACGAGTCTATTGAACTTGCAAAATCATTTGGCGGAGAAACATCCGGCAAGTTCGTCAATGGTGTACTCGGAGCTATATATAAAGAACTTGGTGAGCCTGGCAAGAACGAGACATCAAAGAAAAAAATAAAGGATATTCCGGACGATCAGTTGCCTACACAAAACCTCGGCGGAGCAGTAGTTTATGCAATAGATAAGAATAAGACTTTCATTGCTCTTGTTCATGATGTTTTTGGGCACTGGACTCTTTCAAAAGGCAAACTTGAAGGTGACGAGAATGTAAAAGACGGAACTATTCGTGAAATAAAGGAAGAAATCGGCTTGAAGGTGACTCTTGAAGATGATTTGGGTAAAAATGAATACATAGCATTCCATCCTGAATTGGGTAAAATGAAAAAAAGAGTTCACTACTATCTTGCAAAATCGGATTTTGAACCCCTTAAACTTGAGACTACGGGTGGGCTTACTGATGCGAGATGGTTTTCACTACCTGAAATTGCTGAGCTAAATTTCTACGATGATATTTTACCTCTCGTTACTAAAGCAATTAATATTCTTTCCGATAAACAAAAAATTAAAATAAAAAAATAATTTGGTTACCTGTCCCGTTAGAAAAGACAAAAAATATTTTAAAATGAGAAAATTTATGAGTATTAATTTAAAGATGGGCACGCCGTATTATCGTGCCGCTTTCTAATGGGATGCAAAAAGTTCAAGATATTGATAATTTTGAGAAAAAAACTAATTTAAATTTTAAAAACAAAGACCTGCTTAAACAGGCATTTGTTCATCGTTCTTATATAAATGAAAACAGAGGTTTCTCTTTGGGACACAATGAAAGACTGGAATTTTTGGGAGATGCAGTGCTTGAACTTGTCATTACTGATTATCTTTATAGAAAATATACTGACAAAACAGAAGGCGAGATGACATCTTTACGTTCTGCTGTGGTTAACGCCAACACTTTATATGTTGTAGCAGTTGATTTGGGTGTAAATGACTACCTTCTGCTTTCACGCGGAGAGGCAAAAGATACAGGCAGGGCCCGTCAATATATTCTTGCGAATACTATGGAGGCAATAATCGGGGCAATTTACATTGATTTGGGCTATGAAAAAACTAAGGAATTCGTTTACAAATGTATCACCCCTCTTATTGAGAAGGTTATTGAAGAAAAAACTTGGATTGACTCAAAATCATTATTTCAGGAGCGTTCCCAAGATGAAGTCTCTATAACTCCGTCATATAAAACAATAAAAGAAACTGGTCCTGATCACGACAGACATTTTACAATCGGCGTTTATCTCAAAGATGAGCTTGTAGCAACAGGGGAGGGAAAAAGTAAGCAAGATGCCGAGCAGGATGCCGCAAGAAGGGCGCTGGAAGAGAAGGGGTGGAATAGTCAAAGAAGTTGAAAGTGAAAAGTGAAAAGTTGAACGTGGAATATAAAAAGGCAAACCCCGAGATTGCAATTGCAATCTCGGGGTTTTAGACCTCGACTACTGATAGTCGGGGGCAATATATCTGCCTAACGATCTTCAAAGAGCAAAGGATTATGCAGACAGACGGTTTTAGAACGCGCCGGTTCGTGAAGTTATCGTTTTTTACTCAATTCCTCACCCAGAATCAAAAAGCTATACTGAATGCTCAATAGTCCGAAAAATACGGAACCACCCAAATATAGTGGGTTGTGCAAGGAAAAGTAAATGACTACACCCAATCCCGAAAATGCTGCTGTACCTACCGCCATCATTTTGTAAAACATTTTTCCTCCCAATTTGGGGTTGAATTTCTACTTAACATTATATCACACACCCATTTACAGTCAATAGATTAAAAATGGCCCAGTAGAGCTATCAGCTGTCAACTTTTAGCTTTCAGTTAAGTTAATAAGTGTTAAAATAATACTCTGATGCAGTTAAAGTCAATCGAACTAACAGGTTTTAAGTCTTTTCCCAAAAAAAGCGTATTTGAATTCAATTCCCCAATCTCGGCAATAGTGGGACCCAATGGTTCTGGCAAATCAAATGTTGCGGAGGCATTTCGTTTTGTATTGGGTGAGCAGTCAATTAAGAGCTTGCGCGGCAAAAAGGGAGAGGATTTAATCTGGAACGGAGCAGGAGAAACCCCCAGAGCAAACCGTGCCTCAGTTAAAGTTACTTTTGATAATAAAGATAAATTATTTAATGTTGATTTTGATAAAGTGATAATTGAAAGAGTTGTTCATCGCGATGGTATTAATGACTATCTTATAAACGGATCCCAAGTCAGGCTTAGGGATGTAATTGAGCTTCTCTCCGATGCTCATATCGGCGCATCAGGACACCATATAATTTCGCAAGGCGAGGCGGACAGCATATTGAATGCCAATATGCGCGAACGCAGGACAATTCTTGAGGACGCTCTCGGGCTTAAAATATATCAGTATAAAAGACAAGAAAGTGAGAGAAAACTTGAAAAGACGTTGCAGAATATTGAGCAAGTGAACGCTTTAAGAAAAGAAATTGCCCCACATTTAAAATTTTTAAAAAGGCAAGTTGAAAAAGTAGAAAAAGCCGAAGAATTAAAAAAAGAACTTCTGAATCTGGCAAAAGAGTATTTAAAAAGAGAATCTCTTTTTGTAGAAGGCGTAAAGAAAGAAATTGAAAATGCCAGAGGTCCTCTGGAAAAAAACAAAAAGAAACTGGACGAGGAGTTGGAGAACGCCAAAAAGATTCTTGAATCAAAAGATAAGGATGAAAAAACAGACAAATTGATCGTGCTTGAAAGTGATATTCATTCTGTAAGAATGGAAAAGGAGAAATGTCTGCAGGAATTGGGAAGAATTCAAGGTGAAATACTTGGGGAGGAGAGGATTTTAAAAAAACAAAAAGAAGCAAGTATTGGAGCCTCTTCTGCTGTTTCATTGGAGGAAATAGAGGGTTTCAAGGCGCAAATTGATGAAAAAATAACTGAAGGAGAATCAAAAAATGACATAAATTTAGTCAAAAAAATATTTGCCGAGATCAAAACTTTATTTAACGAATTTCTGAGCAGCCAGATAAATAAGAACAAGATTCCTTTAAAAGATTCAGAGGACTTAATCAAAAAATTAACTAATGAAAAAGATGATCTGACTTTAAAGCTCAATAGTGCATCAGAGAAGGAGAGTCATCTGCAAAAAGAATATCAAGTTTTGCAAAAAGCAATTGAAAAAGAAAAGGATTCAAACCGTGATGCGGAAAAGTCAGTATTCAGGATTATGTCGGAACAGAATAAAATCTCTCTTGAGTTGCAGATGCTCGGACAAAAGATGGAAAGTATTCTGCATTTGGAAGGTGATCTTAAAAGGGAATTGGAAGAATGCGCGATCCTTGCTGGTAAGGAGATCTTAGATTACAACTCATTTGAATTACAGGTTTCTGAAGAAGTAAGAAGTTTGCAGGAAGAAAGGCGCAGGAGAATTGAAAAAATAAAGGTGCGCCTGGAGGATGCTGGGGCCTCGGGGTTTGCCGAAATCATTAAGGAGTTTGAGGAGGTAAATTCAAGGGACTCATTTCTTTCTGGTGAACTTGATGATTTGAATAAATCTGCACAAAGCTTGCATTCTCTTATAGAAGAACTTGGAGAAAAAATTGATACTGAATTTAATATCGGAATTGAAAAAATTAACAAGCAATTTCAGGAGTTTTTCACCTTGATGTTTGGTGGCGGGGTAGCAACATTAAAAATTAAAAATGAAAAATCAAAAACAAAAAAACAAGACGAATTTAATGAGGAGTTGGAGGTAAATGAAATTTCTGAAGAAATTGAGAATGAGGGGGGGATTGAAATTGAGGTATCGCTTCCAAGAAAAAAAATAAAAGGGCTTGCCATGCTCTCAGGAGGTGAACGGGCTTTGACTTCCATAGCTTTACTTTTTGCAATGTCTCAAGTCAATCCGCCACCATTTATTGTCTTAGATGAGACAGATGCCGCATTAGATGAAGCAAACTCAAAAAAATACAGCGATATGATTGAAAATTTATCAAAACATTCTCAGTTAATACTTATCACTCATAATAGAGAAACTATGTCGAGGGCAGGTATAATTTACGGAGTGACAATGGCGGGAACTGGGGCCTCAAAAATACTCTCAATCCATTTTGATGAGGCGGTAGAGGTGGCAAAATAACTTACAACCAACAACAGACAACCAACAACTGATAAAAACCTAAAATCATGAATTCGGAAAAGCCAAGAAGTTTTGATGAAAATTTCAAAAGACTTTTAAGCCAACTGCTTATTGAATTGGAGGAAATTGCAACTGATCCAAAAAATACTAGTGGGATAGACATAGAAGTGTTTGAAAGATTAAAAAATGGGGGAAAGACCCCATGGAATAAAGAATTATTGACTTTAACCGAAAGAATCGCCCATGATCTGGGGATTGATCCCGCACAGGCTGAAGCGATTGAAAGAGAATTGTTTTTTTAAAAATTTCTTGACAGAGTACTGTAAAGGTATAACTTGATTGAAGTTTGCTCTTTGTAATTTAATCCTATTCACAGGAGGTTTTCATGACCTCAGCAGCAGTTATTCGTAATTTGTCCATGCGAAAATCATTGAATTTTTTGTTTCATCTGTGGCCAGAAGCATTAATAATTCTATTTTCTTTTCCGGTTGGATTTTTTTCTGGAATCGGTACTTATGAAATAATCAAACTTACGATTTTATTGATGGGCCAGAATGCCACATTTACTCTGGTAAGCAGAGCAAGACAGATGGCAAATACGAGGCTTCACATGTTTGCTGCGGTAGGTAGTAATGGGTTCTATATTTTTGTTTTTTCAACTCTTGTTGCACACTACGATAGTTCCTGGCTCAAATTTTGGTACATTGTTTGTACTGCAGTTGGGTCTGTTCATATGCACCACATCGCACTCAATAAAATTGAGAAAACGAAAATGTTTAAGAAAGATAGTCTTGTCCCTCGTTCTGAATTTGATCAGGCTGTAAGTGACTTAAAAGGAGAAATTAACACTTTAAGAAGGGTTATTTCAGGAGATGCTAATGCCTAGATCAGGGAAAACCAGACAGAGAGGGAGAGTTCTTCATGTTAGTTACTCTGACTTGAGGATGTTTCTTTCATGTCCAAGATTACTTTTTTGGAAAAATAATCCCGATGTTCCAAATCCGGTTGATTATCCAAGGCTCGGTGGTATAGCAGTTCATGATCATGTTCGCCAGATTCATCATCCAACAAAAGATGGACGACCTTTTTTCTTCAGAACAAAAAGGAGTACGCTTAATGCTTTCTATGCCAGATGGCAAAGAGAGCTTGAGTACGCTAAAGGGAAGGGTCTGCTCATAGACCCTTCAGCCGATGATGACGATAAGTTTCTCCGTATTGAAATGTTATGTCTTTCAAATTACTGGGAGATGATGAATGGAAGGCCTGCACCCGTTGAAGTTGAACAAAGATATCGATGGAATTACAAACCCCAAGTCAGGATGGTTGGTGTTTTTGATCAAGTCCACAATGTTTCACTTGACTGGATAGCAAAAAAAAGACCTGAACTTGTAATTAACGGCATACTTAATCCTGAATATGCGCCGGTTGTAATTCTGGATTTGAAGACAGAGTTCTCCACATTTGACCCCGCCGAAAAAGTTGTAAATCCAACTGATAAGGATTGGATTAAACAACAATTTGAGCTTCATGAATATTTCCAACCCACTTTCTACATGTGGCTGTACAAAATGAAGCATGGTAAGTGGCCTGTCGGATTTCTCTGGTATCATTTACGGACAAACAAAATGTTTTTCACATTCCGTGAAGAAAGAGATTTTCAGGAGATGTTTCTTGCCATTGATCATTTTATAGATAGCCACAATGCCGCCTCATTTCCCAAGAATGTAGGTAGGCATTGCGCTAAATGTGACTATTGTCTTCCTTGTCATGGAGCAAGACCGTTTTTGAAATCATTGCCTGATGGTCTTCCAAATGCTCCTGCCATGATGGAAGTTGTTGCCTCACAAATAATGGAGGCAGAAAAACAGCTTTGTCTTAAGATTAAAGTAGGAAGAAGAAAGAAAGTTGAAATTGCTGCCGAACCTATTTCCGGACCTCCAGTTATAAGGGAACTTCCAGTTGTTTCTGAGTTGAATCTATAAGTCGCTTAATGCGGCTTATTTTATTATTTTTCTTATGAACGAAGAGAGTTAGAAAATAATAACCCCGCACCAATTTTGCCTCTGTTATTGTTTGTGCAGTGCGTGCACCGAATAGGTGCCTCCGGTCATAGGCGAAGCGCTGCGCCTCACGAAGGATGTGGCTACTTGTCCACTCGCGCTTCGCTTTGTTACTCTGCTCAAAATTGGTGCGGGGTTAAGTAAATCATAATCGCTTTACTTATTGATTTTCTAAACGAAAATAAAGTCTAGGGTTCGGCGATCAAGATCCGCATCTGTAAGTTTTACTCTTACTTTATCTCCGAGAGAATATTTCTTTTTAGTTTTCATCCCGACTACTGCGTAATTTTTTTCATCCAGATTGTACATATCGTCAGTCATGTTTTTAAACCTGACCATTCCTTCGGCTTTGGTCTCAATCTCCTCAATATAAACTCCCCATTCGGAAACTCCTGAAACCGTAGCATCAAATTCCTTCCCAATATGACTCAACATATATTCAACTTGTTTGTATTTAACTGAAGTACGTTCTGCATCTGCGGCTGAAATTTCTTTATCCGTACAATCCTCCATAAGTTTTTCATATTTAATCATTTCACCCTGCTCAATCTTTCCTTTTGTCAGAAATCTTAAAAGCAGACGATGAACCACCAAGTCGGGGTAGCGTCTGATTGGAGAAGTAAAATGCGTGTAGTAACGAAAGCCGAGACCAAAGTGCCCAATATTGCGAGTTGAATAAACCGCTTTTGCCATTGCCCGCACCGCAGCTGTTTTAATGAGAGATTCTTCTGGTTTGCCATCAACTTGTTTTAGCAGATTATTTATATCTTTTGCTGTTACTTCACCATTTTCAGAATGTAATTCGTATCCGAGGGCTTTTATAAAAATACTCAAATTCATGATTTTTTCCTTGTCAGGAAGATCATGTATACGATAAACAAATGCTCCATTTTGGACACTTTTTTTCTCCGGAGTCATAAATTTAGCCACTTCTTTATTTGCAAGAAGCATAAATTCTTCAATCAATTTATGAGTGTCAAGGCGCTCTTTCCTATAAACTCGCAATGGTTTGCCGTCCTTATCAAGTTCAAACCTGACTTCGTCAGTTTCAAAATCAATTGCTCCAGATTCAAGTTTTTTTCTTGTCAGTATTTTTGCAATATCGTTCAAAGTACTCAATTCCTCAAAGTACTCGCCATTTTTTGAATCAATAATTTCTTGAGCATTTTCATAAGTGAAACGCTTGTCAGAGTGAATTATTGTCTTGCCAAACCAACGCTCTTTCACTTCCGCATTTTTATTAATTACGAAAACTGCAGAAAAAGTTAGCTTGTCTTCGTCGGGTTTGAGGCTGCAGAGATCATTTGAAAGAATTTCCGGAAGCATTGGAATTGTTCTGTCTACAAGATAGACAGATGTTCCTCTGCGTCTTGCTTCTTTGTCGATTATTCCAGCTGTTTTTACAAAGTGCGAAACGTCAGCAATATGAACTCCAACCTGAAATAATTCGTCACTTACTTTTTGAAATGAAAGTGCATCATCAAAATCCTTGGCATCAGAGGGATCAATGGTGAAGGTGAGCACATTACGGAAATCCTTCCTGTTTTTAATTTCCTCATCAAAATCTTTTTTTGAATCATCCAAAATTTTATGCGCATCTTTCTCAACCTCTTGCGGAAAGTCCAGCTCAAATCCTTTTTCAAGGATAATTGACTGCATTTCAACCTCGTGCACTCCCTTTTTACCAAGAATTTTTATAACCTTTCCTTCCGGCCCCTTACTAGGATCTTTCCAATCGACAATTTGCGCTTGAACTTTGTCCCCATCCTTAGCCCCCATTGCTTTAGAGGAATGGATGAAAATATCCTTGTATAATCTGCGGTCATCTGGTTTTAGGAAAAAGAAATCTTTGTAGGCGTTAAGCGTCCCGATAAATTGAATTTTGGCGCGCTTTATAATTTTTATTACTTTGCCTTGAACTCGTGGCATTTTGCCGGTTTCTTGCAGAAGGGTAGTTGGAGCAGGCACAATGACAATTTCAACTTCGTCATTATGCATAGCGGTATTGATGTTTTCAGGCTGGATTTCTACATCTTCCTTAAAATCCGGATGCGAAAAATAACCCACGCCCCGTGAGCTTACTGAAATAGAGCCTTTATAGGTCTTAGACATGATTTATTTAAATTATAGCAAAACAATGAATTTTTAGAATGTTAACAAGTTATACGATCGTATAACTTGTTAACATTTGATTTGTATATTTAAGAATAAAATTAACTACTCAACATCCTCTCTTTCAGCTTTAAAAAAACGGATGTAATCTAGAATCTTTCTTTCAGAAAGAAACTCAACAAATTCTTTTGGCAACGGAGGTCCAAACCATACACTTTTTTGTATTGGTTCAAATCCAAAACCAATTAATTCTGAACGCAGCCAGTCCCTACTTCTTCTTTCTTTTTCTGGGATATCAAAACACACTATCAAATTTCTCACTATATTTTTATTTCTAGGTTTTTCATAAAAGAATTCTTTTATTTTTTTATTTTTTGAATTTAAGAATTCCAAACCATCTTCAGTAATTTTCCAAGCACCATATTTATTTTGAACTAAACCTTTTTTGCCCAATCTGCTTAAGGTGCTACGAAAAGTATTTTCTTTTATTTTCAGATTTCCATTCTCATCTTTTTTGTAAACAAGATCAAAGAGAAAACGATAATTCCTGTATTTGCCTTGGTAAAGCCCATTTAGAATATCATCCACTAAACTCATTGTTTGAATATTAACATTTTATACGATCGTATAAAATGTTAATAATGTGTATTTTATGTCAAATTTATATCAAATTTCTTTGCTTTATATAAGCGCATTTTACTATTGGATTTCAGTTTTATTTATGGTATAAAACGTCTGGATTCGATTTTATTTTAAGAAGTGGAGAAATTACATGCAAAAGCTACTGCGGGAATTGCGCACCATCTCGAGGAGGGCTTTGGCAGATGAGGGAATAAGGCGACAGGAAAGGAAAAAACAGGATGAAGAGCAGGCGCTCTTTGAGGTTCGACGCATTACCTCCAAACTTCCTAGCAAACTGCGGCAGGAGGCAGATTATGGGTTGCGTTCGAGCCTTGTTTACGAATTTGAGCATCAATTCGGGCGTCAAACCTATTGTTCCGAATGTATGGTTAAAGGGCTTAAAGAATGGGCCGAAAGAAGGGGGCTTCAGCTCCAAATCCAAGAAAGTGGATCTCGTTTCATTCCAAATCATGTATATATTCATTGGTAGCTTCCTTGATCCGAATTTATTCGGATCTTTTCTTTTTTATTAAATCTGTTAGGATATTTCGATTGTGTTAAAAATTCGTCTACAAAGAACAGGAAGAAAACACGAGCCCACATTCAGGGTTGTTTTAACTGATTCTAAGAACAGCACCAAAAGCGGGCGTTATGTTGAAGTACTCGGCTCTTATGATCCGAGAAAAACTACAGAGAAATTTGAAGGCGAAAAAATCAAAGAGTGGATAAGTAAAGGGGCAAAACTTTCTCCCACAGTTCACAATCTTCTCATAAGCCACAACATTATCGAGGGTAAAAAGATAAACGTATTACCGAAGAAAAGTCCGCCAGTTAAAGAACAGACAACTGACAACACACAACCAACAACAAGTAACCAACCACCAACAACTAAAAACCAACAACAAGCAACAAACAACCAACAACCCACAATAGATTCCGAAGCTCCAAAAGTAGAGATTGAGTCAGAAGTAATGACCATTCCCGAACCAGATCTTGAAGTTAAAGCTGGGGTGGAAATAACTCCTGTAGAGCAAACTCCAGAAGAATCTCCTGCGCCAGAGAATTCATCAAAAGCATAAGCAACAGAGTTGCATATTTTTTAATATTGTGTTATACTTTTCGCAGCAGTACAGAACTGCTGAATTAGTAGTAAATCAAGCAAAGAAATGGAACAAGACGTAAAGTTTTTAGAAGTGATTGTTAAAACATTAGTTGACAATCCAGATGATGTAAAGATTGCCAGAACAGTGGATGAAATGGGAGTTCTAATAACTCTTGATGTCAATCCGGCAGATATGGGCAAAATTATCGGACGACAGGGTAATACAGCCAAAGCAATAAGGACACTGTTGCGAGTAGTGGGAATGAAAAATAATGCCCGAGTTAATCTTAAAATCAATGAGCCGGAAGGCAGCACCAGAGGTTCACAGGTAAAAGATTTTGATCAGGCTATGGAGGACCTCAAACTTTAATTTTTTCACGTAACGCTTCGTTACAAACAAATTAACTCATTTTTTAACGCAAAATTTGAAACTGCCCGCATGCTCGTCAAACAGTTGAATTTTGCTAAAAAAATCGTAATTTGTAATTGTAACTACGCTAATTGTGAAAAAATTAAAGTTCTCGTTTATTAACAGAAAATCCCGCTTAAGCGGGATTTTCTGTTAATAAAAAACCGAACTAATTTGTTCGGTTTAATCCGTTTATTGCCCATAACCCAAGAAAGACTACAGCCACAACACCAAAAATAATCGTTGCAAATATTGTTGTTAGTTTAGCCCACATTGGCTCTACGGAATTAGCCATGATAGGAACTAGAAAAAGTAGACTAATGTTTAGGATTATGCCCGGGATACATCTTGCGGTGTACCAAAACAATTTCAATGAACTCATATTATTTATCCTATTTGTCTTCTGTAAAAATAATAACACGCATTTGACTAGAGAACTAAGAAATAAAATTTAAGTTTGTAAATATTGACCATCGTGAATAATCACTTAGTGTGTTTATAGATTACCAAGCAGAGGAGTGATGAAATGAGAAGAGTTATTCATTATCTTCTTGCAATAGCTCTATCAATACTTACCTTGCCAATAGTATTTTTGGCATCAATAACTGTTTTTGCATGTTATCCGTGTAATCCCTTTCTCCTCCAAAAAAGAAAGGGAAAGGGAAATCTGGTTTTTACAATTATCAAACTTCGCACCTTGCGGAAAGATAATCAGGAACCCATTCGTCTCTGTGGTGGGTTTATGCGCAAGACGAAAATTGATGAGTTGCCACAATTCTGGAATGTCGTCATTGGTGACATGGCTCTTGTTGGTCCGCGTGCAACAATAGTTGAGTGGGCGGAACTTTTCAGTGATCAATTCAAACACCTCGGTTACGACATAAGGTTTTCTGTCTTACCTGGAGTTACTGGGTTGGCTCAAATCAGAGGACAACCACATGATCTTCCGGGGAACATTCAGGCAGTAATAAGCGATCTGGAATTTATTGAACGGATGAAAGAAAACTGGTTAGGGCTTGATTTGCAAATTCTCACTCTAACGATGATTTATCTATTTCGTTCTGTACTCAGGAAGGAAAAAAAGGCAGAGTCTCGTATCAGTGAAGGCAAGCTAGTTTCGCTTACAAATTTATAAATAACTTTACCTCGTGTTTGTAAATACGAGGTTTTTAATTAATAATCATCATAAAGTGCAATATAGGATAAAAAAAAGCGCGCCCACTCTTTAGACGCGCGTAATTACACTTCTTCTTGCTCGGTGTGAGCAATCCATAAACAGTTGAGAGGAAGCCCGATTCCTTGCTCGATCAATTTAGCTTCAATTCTACTTAATTCTTCATTTCTTTCCCATAGTCGCATGAGATAGATAAATGGGAATTGCCAGCCTATTACATTGGCTAACCTCCCTTCAACCAAATCTGATTCGTGCCAAACCGGGAGTTCCTTATCGAACAACAGTTTGAGACGAAGTCTGATCCTGGCCATCCCATGGGACTTATCTTCAGGTTTACCAATCTCATACAACCATGTGCCGAACTTCGCATCGATTGCGAAACCCAAACTTAGATCATAGTCTTGAGTGGTGATGTTAGGGAATGGAAGATTAAGAGCTCTCATCCATCCGTCTTCTAATTGTCGCCAACCTTCCTTTGTTGCTGCTAGTAACCTGAGACGTTCAAATTCCTCCTCGATTGTCACAGACCGTTCCAGTTAAATATCTGATGCTAAAATATCATTGCAACAAAGATGTGTCAATGGTATTTTAATTCTATGACATTCCATATTATTTCCCTATTTCCCAAGGCTTTTGAGTCATATTTGGGCGAATCCATAATTAAACGTGCAATTGAAGATAAGAAAATTAAAGTTAATTTCTATAACCCCCGGGACTATGTCCCCGTAGGAAAGCGAAGCTTCCTACAGGGCAGGCCCCCGAGAGCAATACGAATTGATAAGCCACCTTATGGGGGAGGGCCGGGGATGGTCGTGCAAGCGCTGCCGGTTATTAAAGCGATAGAAGTAGCGCTTGCAAAATCAAAATTTAAAAATCACCCTGTTAAATCCCGCAAGGCGGGAATTTCACCAAAGGTGAAATTATTTAACAGGGTAAAGATAATTTGGCTTACCCCTTCTGGGAAACAATTTACAAATTTAATAGCAAAAAATTATTCACAAAAATTTTCTGACTTAATTATTATTTGCGGACGATACGAAGGCATAGATGCACGGGTTAAGAAAATTTATAAAGTGGAAGAAATTTCAGTTGGGCCATTTGTTTTAACTGGAGGGGAATTACCAGCAATGATAGTAATGGATGCAGTTTCAAGGCAGATTAAAGGAGTATTGGGTAAATTTGACTCTCTTGAAGAAAGACGCATTTCTTCCTCGGATGTATATACAAGACCGGAAGTCCTAAAGTACAAAGGAAAATCTTATAAAGTGCCTAAAGTATTACTTTCTGGACATCATAAGAAAATTGAAATGTGGAAAGGTAAAAAAAGGTAAGATAATCTTCATTATTTCGTCATTATATTAGCTAGGGCCGCAGTTTTTTAGAGAGTGTAATCCACTTTTTATCCACAATAAGACAACTGTGAGATTGACATTAATTTTACAGGGAGTAAAATGTCCCTTCACTTCACTTCAGCAAGATTGAGTTATGGCCAATAGGAACGAAGTTTTAGTTGCGGAATAATTTCGTTTTAGTCTTGCACTCCAACTTTTCATAATGACATATTAATTTAATTTGGAACTCTGCAAACAGAGCAGTGTTTTTTTTAATTTATGCAAACACCAACAAAACGTTTTTTTGGAAAATTCAAAAAACCCCTTATTGAAATTCCTAATCTGGTAGAACCGCAGATTAAATCTTTCAAATGGCTTATTGATGAGGGTATTAAAGAGGTATTTGATGAATTCAAAACAATCAAAGATTTTTCTGAAAAAAAATTCACTCTCGAATTTAAGGAATGTGAACTTTCAGAGCCGAAATATGATGAGTATTATGCTAAGGAGAATAAACTTTCATATGAAGCCCCTCTTAAAGTAAAGGTTAAGCTAAAAAACCACATTCTCAATACTGAAAAGGAACAGGAGATTTTTATGGCTGATTTTCCTCTAATGACTACCCACGGCACTTTTATTATCAGCGGTATTGAAAGAGTAGTGGTGCCTCAGCTAGCAAGATCATTTGGAGTTTTTTTTACTTCGCAAGAACTGCGAGGTAAAAGACTATTCGGCGCCAAGGTTATACCCTCACGCGGAGCGTGGATTGAGATGGAAACTGATTATGAGGGCGTTGTTTATGTTCGCATTGACAAGAAAAGAAAATTCCCCGTAACAACTCTTCTGCGTGCCTTTGGAGCTAAGACAGACAAGGAAATTATTGGTCTTTTCTCAAAGAATGCTAACGGAAAGCAGATAGAAAAAACTCTTGCCAAAGATCATTCTAAAGATCAGGGGCAAGCTTATATTGAAATCCACAAGAGACTTCGTGACGGTGATCTGGCAACGGAAGATAACGCCAGAGAATTCTTTCAGGCAATTTTCGGGTCTGAAAGATATGATATGCATAAAGTTGGCCGCTTCCGATTCAACAACCGTTTCGGCAAAAGCATATCTTCTTCTGAAGTGGAGAGAAAAACTCTTTCCTTAGATGATGTCGCTACGATTGTTAATCACATTATTACTCTCAATAACACTGTCGGCGCCACGGAGGATGATATTGATCATCTCGGCTCAAGAAGAGTGCGTTTTGTGGGAGAAATGTTCCAACAGAAAATAAGAGTTGGTATGGCTCAGATTAAGAGAAACATTCAGAACAGGATGTCTACAGTTGATACGGACGTTACACTTCCTATTCAGTTTATATCTCCAAAACCTCTGCAGGCCAGAATGAAAGAATTTTTCACCACAAACCAACTTTCACAATTTATGGGCCAGGAAAATATACTACAGGAGTTGGAAAGTCTCAGAACTCTATCCGCGCTTGGTACTGGCGGCTTAAACCGAGCAAGAGCAGGTTATGAAGTAAGAGACGTTCACTCCTCTCATTACGGAAGACTTTGTCCAATACAAACTCCCGAGGGGCCCAACATTGGTTTAATTTTGCGGCTCGCGGTTTATGCAAGAGTAAATGATTTTGGAATGATAGAAACCCCTTATGCCAAAGTCAAAGACGGCAAGGTTACCAAGGAGGTGCTATATCTTAATGCACTTGAGGAAGAGCAGTTTAATATTGCTCATGCCGCAACTCCCTATGATGAAAATGGCAACATTACAGTTGATGAAGTGGAAGTCCGTGTCGGTGGAAAACCAAGTTTAGTTCTCAAAAAGGACGTTCACTATATTGATGTTGCTACAAATCAGGCATTTTCAGTATCAACCTCAATGATTCCTTTTCTTAATCACAATGATGCCAATCGGGCTCTGATGGGTTCAAACATGCAAAAGCAGGCAACTCCTTGTGTTATTCCTGAAGCAGCTCTCGTTGGGACGGGTATAGAAGAAGCAGCAGCAAAGTATACTGGCCGGCTTATTTACGCTGAGGAGGCGGGCACCGTTACCCATGTAGACGGCAAACACGTTGTTATAAAGAATGAAAAAGGCAAAGAAAAAGATTACAGACTTATAAACTTCAGCCAGACAAACGGATTCACAGCTTTTCATCAGCGGCCATCAGTTGAAATCGGAGAAAAAGTAAAAAGAGGCCAGCTTCTTGCTGATACCTCAACCTCTGACAGAGGGCAGATAGCGTTGGGGCAAAATATTCTTGTTGCTTTCATGAGCTGGTCAGGAGCAAATTATGAGGATGCAATCATTGTTTCAGAAAGACTTATCAAAGAAAGCAAATTTACATCAATTCATATTGAGGATTTTGTCGTTAATGTGCGTGACACAAAACTTGGTCCTGAAATCATAACTTGCGATATACCAAATGTCGGCGAAAGTAAACTAAGGAATCTTGCCGAAGATGGAATTATAAGAATAGGCGCGGAAGTAAGACCCGGAGACATTCTTGTGGGAAAAATTACACCCAAGGGTGAGACGCAACTTACTCCTGAAGAGAGGCTACTGAGATCACTTTTTGGAGAAAAAGCTCGTGATGTTAAGGACACTTCAAAGAGAATGGAGGGAGGAAAAAGAGGAAGAGTAATCAATGTTCAGATTTTTTCACGCGAGAAGGGAGATAAGCTTGACTCAGGAATAATAAAAAGAATTCATATAGAAGTTGCGCAACTTCGTTCAGTTTCAGTCGGAGACAAGCTTGCAGGAAGGCATGGAAACAAAGGAGTTATTTCAAGAATTCTTCCCGTTGAAGAAATGCCTTATATGTCTGACGGTACGCCAATTGACATCATTCTCACGCCCCTTGGCGTTCCTTCCCGTATGAATCTTGGTCAAATATTGGAAATGCATCTAGGGCTCGCTGCAAATACTCTCAACTATCAGGCAATTGTTCCACCATTTGCTGGCGCAACTGACACAGAAATTAAAGAAGAGCTTAAAAAATCCGGATTTGCCGAAGACGGGAAAATGGTTCTTTACGACGGCAGGACGGGAGAATCTTTTAATCAGAGAATTGCTGTCGGGTATATGCATATCATGAAACTTCACCACATGGTTGAGGATAAAATCCATATGCGATCAATTGGTCCATATTCTTTAATTACTCAACAACCGCTTGGCGGAAAAGCACAGGGTGGGGGACAGAGATTTGGAGAGATGGAGGTCTGGGCACTTCTGGGGCACGGGGCGGCATACACCCTTCGGGAGATGCTTACCATAAAATCAGATGACATTATGGGTCGATCAGCAGCATTTGATGCAATAGTTAAGGGGGAAAGAATTAATCAGCTTAACGCACCCGCCTCTTTCAATGTTCTTATGAATAATCTCAAGGGACTTTGTCTTGATGTTGAATTAAAAGATGTAGAAAGCGATAACCAAGAAGAACAATAAGAAAAATATATGAAATCATCAAACCCAACGTTATTTGATCGAATCGGTATCCGATTGGCATCGCCGGAGAAAATCAAAGAATGGTCATTCGGTGAAGTTACCAAGCCTGAGACGATAAACTACAGAACACAGCGCAGCGAACGCAGCGGCTTATTTGACGAAAAAATATTCGGTCCAGACAAAGATTATGAATGTTATTGCGGAAAATATCGAGGGATAAGATATAAAGGCATTGTCTGCGAAAAATGTGGTGTCGAAATTACACGCTCTATTGTCCGAAGGGAGAGGATGGGTCACATTGAGCTTGCAACACCGATCTGTCATATATGGTATCTGAAGTCTTTACCTTCGCGTTTGTCTCTAATAACTGGAATTCCGGCGGGGGATTTGGAAAAAGTGATTTATTTTGCAGGGTATATCGTAACTGCGGTTTCAGAAAATGAAAAACAGCGCCTTCTTAAGGATCTTGATTCAGAATATAAAGCCAAAGTAAAAAATCTTAAAGATGATAAATCCAAGGAGGCACTGAAAGAACTGTTCTCAAGCACCAAACGTGAAATAGAATCGCTTATTGAAGGTAAGGTGCTTGATGAGGTTGAATTTCACAATCATTCGATGAGATATTCAACTCTTTTTGAGGCTGGTATCGGAGCTGAGTCAATCTACAATCTTCTTAAAAAAACTGATTTAAAGAAACTACTCGGGAAGCTCAAGGAAAATACTAAAGATGCAAGCGCGCTTGAAACCCCCAAACTCAATCGAAGAATCAGCCTCATAACACAGATGATAAAGAATAACTTGCGTCCAGAATGGATGTTTCTTTTGAGAATTCCTGTTATTCCTCCAGCTCTTCGCCCTATGGTTCCTTTGGATGGCGGCAGATATGCCACATCCGATGTAAACGATCTTTACAGAAGAGTTATAAATAGAAATAACCGTCTAAAAAAATTAAAGGAAATCGGCGCGCCGGATGTAATTTTAAGAAATGAAAAAAGAATTCTTCAGGAAGCAGTGGACGCTCTGCTTGATAACTCAATCCGACATGGCAACACCGGATCTCAGGGAGCAACTATGGCGCAGAGGCGACCCCTTAAATCACTGGCAGATAATCTAAGAGGCAAAAGAGGTATTTTCAGGCAGAATCTTTTAGGTAAAAGAGTAGATTATTCCGGTCGTTCTGTAATTGTTGTTGGACCTGATTTGAAAATTAATGAGTGCGGCCTGCCCAAGCATATGGCTCTTGAGCTTTTCAAACCCTTCGTAATTTCTGAGCTTCTGAAAAAAGAACTTGCATTTAATATTCGCGGGGCAAGCAGGCTGATTGAAGATGGAATCCCAGAAGTCTGGGCGATTTTGGAAGATGTTATTGCGGGAAAATATGTTTTGCTCAATCGCGCTCCCACCCTTCATCGTCTTTCAGTTCAGGCATTTAAACCAGTGCTAATTGAAGGAAATGCAATTCAGGTTCATCCTCTTGTTTGTACAGCATTTAATGCTGACTTCGACGGCGATCAGATGGCAGTTCATGTGCCCCTTTCAGAAGAAGCTCAATTGGAGGCAAAAATGATAATGGCTTCTGATAAAAATCTTTTAAAGCCGGGAAGCGGGAATCTCATTGCTTCAATTGATAAACTAGACATAATTCTGGGGTGTTTCTGGATGACCAAGCTAGTAAAGGATGATTTGGGCGAGGGTAGAATTTATCCGAGTCCGAACAGCGCAATAACAGCACACGATTACGGAATAGTGGGACAGCGCGCTTTAATAAAAGTTCTGGGAACTGAGAGTGAAAAATACAAACAATTTGAAGGTAAAATTTTTGAGACAACAGTAGGCAGACTAATGTTTAATAGTGTCCTGCCGTCTGATTATCCGTATGTGAATCAGGAAATTGACAGAAAGAGAATGTCGGTTCTTATTGATGATCTGATAGAACGTTACGGAATTGAGAAGCTGCCGGCGATTCTGGATAAAATCAAAGTTTTCGGTTTCAAGTACACTACTCGCTCAGGTATAACTTGGGGTATAGATGATGTGATAATTCCAGAAGGCAAGGATAAAATAATAAAAGCCGCAAGAATTAAATCTGATAATATTACTGAACAGTATAATCTCGGACTTCTTTCAACTGAAGAGCGAATGCGAGAACATATTGAAATCTGGCACAAAGCAAAAAGTGATGTTGAGAAATTAGTTCCGGGGACTCTAGATCCTAACGGTTCAGTCTATGACATGTTAAATTCCGGAGCCAGAGGTTCTCATTCTCAACTTACTCAAATGGCGGGAATGAAGGGTCTCATTACTAATACCATTGGAGAAACCATTGAATTTCCTATTATTTCTTGTTCAAAGGAGGGTCTTACACCTTTGGAATACTTTATTACTACACACGGCTCCCGCAAGGGTTTGACTGACACAGCGCTAAATACTGCCAAAGCCGGCTATCTTACACGACGTCTCTTTGATGTGGCACAAGATGCTATTGTGAGTATGGAAGATTGCGGGACAAAAGAATTTATCAGGGTTTCTTCTGTCGGAGCCTCAGGAATTGAAACTTCTCTCTCAAAAAACGTCAAGGGCAGATTTTTGGCTGAAGATGTAGCACAAGGGGATGGCGAAGTCATTTTTAAAAAAGGGACACTTCTCTCAAAAAATGATGCCAAGCTGATTGAATCAAAGGGAATTAAGGAAGTGTCAGTACGATCTCCGCTTAACTGCAAGGCGGCCCAAGGAGTATGCGTCAAATGCTATGGGGAAGACTTGGGTCTGCACAAGACTGTGGATTTGGGAGAGGCGGTGGGGACTGTGGCAGCACAGGCAATTGGTGAGCCGGGGACACAGCTTACAATGAGAACATTCCATGCCGGAGGAACAGCATCTGTCGGCGGGGACATTGTTGCGGGGCTGCCAAGAGTGGAAGAAGTTTTTGAAAATCGTACTCCAAAGAATCCAGCGGTAATTTCCCATGTTGACGGTATTGTTATGGCGATAAAGAAAGAGGGAATGGATAAGATGATTTCTATTTTGCCTGAAGGGTCATCAAAATCAAAAGAAAAAATTGAATATCCGGTTATTGCTACCAGAACTGTTCTTGTTAAAGAAGGAGATAAAGTGAAAAAGGGCGATCTTTTAACTGATGGGTCTGCTGATATTGATGAAATATTCAAATACGCCGGCAAGGAAGCAGCTCAGGAATATATAATCAGAGAAATTACCAAACCATATGAACTTCAGGGAGAAACAGTTTCCCGCAAACATATCGAAGTCATTGTTAAGCAGATGTTTTCAAGAAGAAAAGTAAAAGATTCCGGAGAAACAGAATTCACGGCCGGCGAAGTGGTTGATGAACCGGATCTCCTTGAGGCAAATGCAATGGCAAAAGAAAAAGGAAAAACGGAAGCCAAGGCAGAACCGGTATTGATGGGCATAACAGAAGTTTCCCTTTCAAGAAGAAGTTTTCTTTCTGCTGCTTCATTCCAGCATACGACCAGAGTGCTTATTGCCTCGGCTATCCGCGGAACAGATGACAGATTGGTCGGCTTAAAGGAAAACGTCATAATCGGACGTCTTATTCCCGCTGGTTCCGGATACGAGGGAAGTATTAAACACAAAATGATAAGTGAGATGAATAATCCCGGATAGTTTAAGATTGCGGAAGGGTATAAATGGAGAATAATAAATGCCATCTAATTCCGTAGAAAAAATTAAAGAAAAGCTTGATATAACCGAGGTGGTCGGTTCTTATATAAAATTGCAAAAAGCCGGAGCAAGCTATAAGGCCAAGTGCCCGTTTCATAATGAAAAAACGCCGTCATTTTTTGTTTCACCCGGTCGGGGCACATATTACTGTTTTGGCTGCGGGGCAAAAGGGGACATTTTTACTTTCGTGGAGGAATTGGAAGGCCTTGATTTCCTTGGCGCACTGCGCCTTCTGGCAGATCGTGCCGGAATAGAGCTTGAAAAAATTGATCCGAAAGCAAGAAGCGAGAAAGACAAATTATACGAAATTATGGAACTAGCATCAAAATATTTTGAAGAAAATCTCGCCAAAAATCAAAAAGCAATGCAATATCTGAATCAAAGGGGGTTTGAAAAAGAGACTGTTAAATTATGGCGTCTGGGGTATGCAGAAAATGAGTGGAGGAATCTCCAGAATCATTTAAGTGTTCTAAGGGTAAATGACAATGAAATGCTAAAGTGCGGCTTGATTAAAAAAAGCGAGCAAAGCAAGGAAGGTTTCTATGATGTGTTTCGTGGAAGAATCATGTTTCCGATTTTTGATCAAAATGGAAGAATTATCGCTTTTAGCGGAAGAATTTTTGACGATGTGCCTGATGCGCCGAAATATATCAATTCTCCCGAGACTGAACTTTTCAATAAAAGTGAAACTCTATATGGGTTTGACAGAGCAAAGACAGAAATCCGCAAAAAAGATTACTCAATTCTTGTTGAAGGACAAATGGATTTAATTGCTTGTCATCAGGCCGGATTTACCAATACAGTTGCTTCATCGGGTACTGCTTTTACCGAGGGTCATTTATTGAAGTTAAAAAAACTATCAAACAAAATTATGTTTGTATTTGACGCCGACAAAGCTGGGTTTTTGGCAGCCAACAAATCCGCAGTTTTAGCTCTTGATCTGGGAATGGAAGTTAAACTTGCCAGTCTCCCCAAAGGCAGTGATCCGGCGCAGTTATTAAAGGATGATGCTCTAAATTTTAAAGCGTGTCTTCGCAACTCCAGACACCTAATAGATTTTTATCTTGATGACTTGCTTGCACAGAGGGTTGAAGGGAGGAAACTTGCCAAAGAAGTCGGAGAGAAAGTTCTGCCTTATGTTGGCAAACTCACAAGTGCAATAGAGCAGTCACACTTTGTTTCACAGATTTCAAAAAAAACTTCCATTCCGGAAGAAGCTATATGGTTTGATTTGAGAAAACTTAAATATGTACAGACGGATAACTTAAAAAAAGAAAAGGTTACTACTGCTACTGAAATAAAAAAAAGGAAAAATCATATTGAACGACGCCTTCTGGGAATAATATTATGGCAAAGAGAAGAGAAAAGTAAGATAATTGATGAATCAAAAATTCTTGATAGGCTGAAGGAAATTACAGGCAAGATTGTATCTGATTTTCCTGAAGCAGAAGGGAATAGAGAAGAATTGATATTTGAAGCAGAGAATTATTATGAAGGAAGGGAAAATCTTGAGATGGAAGTTGAGGAGTTACTAAATAATCTGAAGGAAGATATATTGAGAGAGAAATTTATCGAAACAATGCATGCCCTTGATCAGGCAGAAAAAAAGAAGGATGGAAAAAAGTCGAAAGAGCTTCTGAATCTCTGCCAGGAAATTACAAAAGAACTCTCAGAACTAGCAGTCAAAAGATTATAGGATCATTTAAGAATCTTCACATTATTTTCACAAACTTATTACATCTTAGTACTTATGAAAAAAATTAAAAAAACAAAGGTAAGGAAAATAAAAAAGAGCAAACCTTTGAAAAAACCAAAGAAAGCTTTAGTAAAGAAAGTTTTTCCAAAATTAAAAAAACCAGCAAGTGTTAAACTTGGGGAAGTTGATTCTAAAGTTGATCGTCTGACTTTAAAAGGCAAAGAAAAAGGTTTTGTCACATATGATGAGATTTTGAAGGAATTTCCCAATATTGAGGAGGATATTTTTTTTCTAGAGGATTTATATGAAAAATTAAATAGAGCCGGTATTGATATTTTAGAAGGTGGCGGGCTTTTGGAGATGCCTCATGAAAAAGAAGATTTACTGGGCAAAAAATACGAGTACAAAGGTGATTCATCCTATGATTCTATCCAAATGTACCTCAAAGAGATTGGCCAGTACCCCCTCATTGCCGGCTCGCAGGAGAAAGAACTTGCTAGAAGGATTGAAAAAGGGGATGAAGAAGCAAAAAATCTTCTGGCCCGGGCCAACTTGCGATTGGTTGTTTCAATTGCCAAAAAATATGTCGGTAGAAGCCCAGATCTGACCCTTCTTGATCTGATTCAAGAAGGAAACCTGGGGTTGTTCAAGGCGGTTGATAAATTTGACTGGACAAAGGGTTTTAAATTCTCAACTTATGCGACATGGTGGATAAGACAGGCGATAACCAGAGCCTTGGCTGATCAGTCCCGCACAATCAGGGTGCCGGTGCACATGGTTGAAACAATTGCCAAATACAAGCAAGTCGTAAGAAGACTCACGCAGGATTTAGGCAGAGACCCTCTGCCGGAAGAAATTGCTGTTGAAATGAATTTGGAAGTAGAAAAAATTTATAATATTGAAAAAATTGATCAGGCCACAGTCTCGCTTGAGACACCGGTGGGAGATGATGATGATGGGAAAAGCAAACTTGGGGATTTTGTCCCTGATGATAAAATCCTTTCTCCAGATCAGGAAGCCTCTCATCGAATTATTGCCGATCAAGTCAAGGAAATTTTAACTGACCTACCGCCAAAAGAGAGAAAAATTCTTGAAATGAGACACGGGCTAACTGATGGCTATACTCACACTCTTGAAGAAGTAGGTAAAGTATTCGGTGTTACTCGTGAGAGAATCCGCCAGATTGAAGCAAAGGCACATGAAAAAATCCGACAACACGAGAAGATAAATCGCTTGCGCGGATACTAAAAACATTCTAACATTCTGCAGAATGTTAGAATGTTTTGTAAAAAAGGCGCCGATAGATACATCGGCGCCCAAAAGTCATTTGCTACAGACGAGGGGAACTATCAAGTAGTTCCCGAATTCGCTGAGCAATTCTTCGGTGTGAGGGCTTCCAACTTCCTGAAAGCTCGTTGTCGGCGAAATTTCGCAGGTTCTCTCGTAGTAGACCATTGGATTCACGCGCTTGAAAAAGTTTGGTTCCAATTGAACGCGCATCCGTCTCCCATCGAGACCTCTCTAATTCCAGACGTGCCACCTCAGTCGAGAGTTTCTCAACGCGGCTCTTGGCTGATTCCTCCAGCTTATGCTGAACAGCAGCGTGAAGTACATCAGCCGCCGAGGCGGTGCCGTATAAATAACGGCAGAGAAGATCACTGTCGGGAACGAAAGTCGGCTGACTCTCACCGTTCTTCCACTGGTGGTGGTTGTAAGAACAATAACGCCGGTTCCTGATGGTTACAATAATCTGGTCCTTCTGTGTGAGCTGACCAATACGCTCTGGGGAAGTCCATGTTTCATCAAGATTGATAAATGGATGGTTTCCCCTCCAGATTACTTCAAAGAATGCAAAAATTGTATCAGACCATGGCTTGCCTTTATGATCACGCTCGGTACTTAATACACTTACCGCAATAATTCCACCCTTACCCTCATCAGGATCAGGATAGATAGTTAGTTCATCTACCGTTCTGTGAGTTCCCAGTACTTGGTCTGGTAAAGAGGGAATACTACAAAGCATGGATGAGCCGTAAAAAGTGATTTTTACACCCTGTCTTGCTGACAGTTGAACAGCCTTGTTGTTGATGACTCGTGCTGAAAGTAGAGTCAGTAATCCTGTTGCCATAACACCCTTTCTTTTTGCTAGCAAATGCTAGCTGTGAAAGAACAGTCGGCCTCGCTAATTGCGAGAGCCTCAGCGGAAACTGCTTATATTTAATGACTCCCGCTGTTCGAGCCATTAAAATTTGCTGTCAATTATACATAAATAAGAGATTTTGTCAAGAATAAAACAAGGCTAAAAATAAGAGTGAAAAAGAATTGAGGAATAACGAATGTAGAATGACGAAGAAAAGAAACACATGTTAATATTTCTTTTATGAGTCGCAGACGATATCCAATAAAATACTGGAGTTATTCTTCTCTCATTACATATCTGCGCAACCCCTTAGCATGGCACAAGAGATATGTTGAAGGTGTCTATGACATACCAGCAACTCCAGCATCAATTGTAGGGCGCGCCGCTCATGTTGCTCTGCAGAATTTTTACGGCGGATTTTCAGTTGATGAGGCAACACAATTGGGGCTCGATTACCTAAGGCAAATTTCAGATTTTGAAATAAACTTTGGCAAAGCAGTGAATGTGCGAGCAAAAAAGAAAAAACGTCTTCATATGGAATCTGAATACAAACAAGCAGTCTTCTTTTATTTGGAGCGTCCACCAAAACACAAAGTGCTTGGAGTTGAGGTAAAGACTCACGCTCAAATTCCTGGTATCGCTATTCCTGTCAAAGCAATATCAGATCTTGTAGTTGTCTCAAGTGCTGATACAAAATCAGTGGATATTGTTGATCATAAATTTGTTGATTCTTACGGCAGTCTCAATATTGATAATCCACTCTTTATGATTCAGGCTCTTTTTAACTATTACACGGTACTTTCTGAATTCAAAAAACCAGTGAAAAGATTTATTGTCTACGAATGTAAAAAGAAGAAAAACCGGGACGGCAAACCGCAACTTCGCAGACACATTATTGATTTTAAAAAACACGAGAAAGAATTTGTCCTATTTCACCGGCTGCTCAAAGATGCAACAGAAGATATTCACTCTCGCAGAGTTTTTTTGCCCAATCCTTCCGATATGTTTGAAGGCAAAGATTCACTTGAAATTTACAGATGGGGACTTATCGATAAATAAATTAGTCCGCCTGAGGTTAAATACTCACAATCCCTCTGGCGTTCTAATTTATTGCTTTAAGGCGGCTTCTATTATTGCTTTAACTACTTCATATGGCTGAGCGCCCTCAACGGGGGCTTTTTCTCCGGATCGGGTAATAATTATGCTAAATGGCGTTCCTCTGCCGCCAGCCCTTGATATTTCTTCAATACCAGATAGCACTTGGACGCTGTATTTACCACTTGAGAGGCAGTCATTGAATTTTTTTTCATCTATTCCGACACTTACTGCCAATTTCGGAAGTTCTGTAGGATTTAAAGTATCATTTCCGCTTGTCGTTGTATAAATTAGATCTAAATATTTCCAGAATTTATCATTTCCGCCCAACTCAGCAACACACTCTGTTGCCTCAGACTCCTTGGGCGCGCGCTTATGCAGGGGAGCATGTCTGTATACCCATGCTACAGATCCATTTTCACCATACTCTGACATTACTCTTTTCATTGTTTGATGGAAATTTTTGCAGTAAGGGCATTCTGTGTCGCCGAATTCAACCACAAAGACTGAAGCATTTGGATTGCCAAATATATGATCTTCAGATGTTACGGGGTTTAACTGTGCAGATGCAGCACCGAGAAGAGAGTTTTTTATTTCCCCTTTGGGGTTTTTAGAGGAGAAATATATACCTCCACCAATAAGAGCTCCGCAGATAATTATTGAGAGTGGGACTAACCAGATCGGATCTTTTTTTTCTTGTGGCTGATTATATTGTTCTGGCGGCATGATAGTAAAATTAAAATGTAAAATTGTTAAACAAAACAAAACCAAAGATTGAAACTCAAAGCAATTATAGCAGGTTATCAAAACATGGTAAAATTTTCTGATGGATATATTTCAGGCCGCAGTTCTAGGAATTGTTCAAGGTCTTACCGAGTTTATTCCAGTTTCCTCATCCGGACACTTGGTTATAGTTCATCAATTTTTTGGCAGAGCCACAACTGATCTGTCAGTTGATGCAATTTTACAACTAGCGACAACTCTTGCGGTACTGGTTTATTTCAGAAGAGAACTGTGGAAAATTTTTGTAAATTTCTTTCGTCTTTTGACTGGCAGGAATGTTGAGGAGGAAGAAAAAACCTTAGTTTGGGCAATAATTTTAGGCACCCTACCGGCGTTTTTCCTCGGTTTACTTCTGGAGGATAAAATGGAGACTGTTTTTCGCGCAACTAGTCTTGTTGCCATCGCCCTTATTGTTGGATCACTCTTAATGTATTTTGCCGAGAAATATAAAAAAGAAAACAAGAAAATAAGTCTTGGTTCTGGTTTTGCAATAGGTTTATTTCAGGCACTTTCTTTAATACCGGGAATTTCACGATCAGGATCTACTATTTCCGGCGGTCTGCTTATGGGGCTTACAAGAATTGATGCCACACTTTTTAGTTTCCTCCTTTCATTTCCGATACTTGTAGGATCCGGTTTTAAGAAATTTATTGATCTTTCTATAGGAGGAGAGATTATTCAATTGGGTTTCCCGCTACTTATAGCATTTATTTTTTCTTTTATTTTCGGGTTTCTTTCAATAGGCTTTTTAATTAAGTTTTTGAAAAATCACAGTCTCAAAATTTTTATTTGGTATAGGTTAATAATTGCTGCAATAATTTTCTTTCTCTTGTAAAAAATTTACCCAGCACCATTTTTTATATTAGTATTGGAGTTGACTAAACAGACATAAGATAAGTTTAATCAAACAGGATCTCCAAATGAGAATTATAAAAAATGGTGCTGGATTTATCTTGGTCCTAAATGTTGTGTTATGCCATAAATCGGAGTTATTACTGATACTGCAATAAAGCCGACAATTAGCCCCATTATAAGCATAAGTACAGGCTCAAGCAAAGATGAAAGATTTTTTGTAGACTCATTCACCTCGTTTTCATGCCACTCTGAGAGATAAAAAAGAGTTTCGGATAAATTTCCACTTCTTTCTCCGATAGCTATTAGTGATGAAAAAATTTCCGGAAACAATTTTTTATTTTTCTTTATGTACTCGGAAATTTTTTCACCCCTATTTACTGAAGTCTCAATCTGCTTTAACTCGCCCTTATATGAAACATTCTGTAGAGATCTGGATGTAATCGCAACTGCTTCACCTAGAGTCATTCCGCTTTTAAGAAGAAGCGAGAGAGTTCGGCTAAGATTTGCCAAGTTGTAATTTAAAAGTATTTTGCCGATGAAAGGCAGGCGAAGCAGATTTCTGTGAAATAGATTCCTGAATTTTTGGCTCTTTTTTGCAGCTATTGCTGCTCCAACAGTAATTAAAAAAAGAAGAAGGAAAATTATAAACCAGCTCTCAGAAAGAAAATTACTCACCCATATCATTGTTTTTGTTGAGAACGGCAGATTTGTGTTAAGGCTTGCAAATATGGGCGCAATTTTGGGGAAAATAAAGATAGTCAGCACCACTGTGATCAGAAGTGTTGCTATTGAAATAAAAAATGGATATAAAAGCGCGCCAATAATCTTCTTTCTGAGGGATTCTCTCTTTTCAAGCTCCTCTGAAAGATAGTTTAAATTTTCTGCCAGCACCCCCGCTTCCTCGCCCACAGAAATGATATTAATGGAAAAATCGCCAAAATCTCTTTTGGATGCAGACATTGCCTTTGAGAGGGAAGCACCCTCGGAAACCCTAGAAACAAGATTTTCTAAAACTTTCCTGTATTTTTTTGAGCTTGTCTGCTCTTTAATCAGATTCAGCGCATCATGTATTGGCACTCCTGCTTTAATTAGGAATGCAAGCCGTTTGGCAAAGAAAATTTGATCTTTAGATGTGAGGGAGCCAAAAAAATTAATATTTTTTAACTTTGACAGCGTTATTTTTTGCATCAGTGGTTTATTCGTGGATTACCCTTAGAACTTCCTCTATTGTTGTTTTTCCCTCCAGACATTTGTTATAACCGTCTTCAAGCATTGTTCGCATGCCGTTTTTTGTAGCAATCTTTCTTAACTCAGTTGACTGAGCTTTATGCAAAATAGCCTCGCGGATTTCATCGTCAGCAACCAATACCTCGTTAATGGAAATTCTTCCCGAATAGCCGCTGCTATTGCACTTTTCACATCCTTTTCCGCTGTAAATTACATCGCCAATTTTGAGATATTTTGAAAGCTGGGAGTTTTCAAAACTTTTTAAGACCGATTCTGAAACAATGCTCTTTTCCTTGCAGTGATTGCAGATTTTTCGCACAAGTCTCTGTCCAATGGCAATATTTATGGTAGAGGCTACCAAATATGGTTCTACTCCCATATCCAAGAGCCGCGGTATTGTAGTGGATGCGTCACTAGTATGAAGTGTTGAAAGAAGCAGGTGCCCTGTGAGTGCGGTATTTACCGAAATGGAGGCGGTTTCAGCATCTCTTATTTCTCCCACCATTATTATGTTTGGGTCCTGCCTTAGAATTGAACGCAGACCGCTTGCAAAGGCGAGGCCGGTTCGGAAATTTACCTGAATCTGTTCCACTCCGGTTATTGAGTATTCAATAGGATCTTCAATTGTGACAATAGAAATATCGCTTCTGTTGAGCATTTTAACCATTGTGTATAGGGTTGTGGTCTTGCCGGAACCGGTCGGACCAGTGGAAAGAATCATGCCACCATGACGCTTCATTGCTTTTTTTATTTTCTCCTGATCACTTTGACTAAAGCCGAGTGTTTCAAGAGTAAAACTTTCCGCTCTGTCGGAAAGAAGCCTTAACACCGCATTTTCTCCATAATAAGTTGGTGCAATTGAAACACGGACATCAACAAAACTCCCGTCCAGAAAAATATGCCTGAATCTTCCGTCTTGCGTCATTTGGTGCTCATCTGTTCGCAGCCGCGAGAGAATTTTAATTCTTGAAATAACTTCAGAATGAATACTCTGAGGCAACTTAAAGGCGTTTTGTAGTACTCCATCAATTCGTAATCTGACACGTATTTCAGTTTCATTGGGGTCAATGTGAATATCCGAAGCGCCTTTGTCGTTTGCATCTTCAATCAGTGCGTCGATCAGACCTATTATTGATATTTGCGGAGCCTTTTTTAGCTCAATTTCCACGCGGTCTTCTCCTACTGTAGTTTTCATATTCAACAAAATATACCCCGTGAGATATTTATTTGCAATAACTACCTATATATATTTATTATTTTATTATTTAATTTAAAATAAGCATTCAGATAACTAACTGATTTTTATCTCACGGGGTATACCCCATGAGATATAATTGCGCAATGCAATGGCATAAATATTAACGATAATTATCTCACGGGGTAAATTACAAAAAAAACTCTGACAAGAGAGTTGAAATTTTGGTTTAAGAGAAGTAATGAGAGTCCCGCTCTTTTAAAACAGGACCCTCATCACTTCTCCTAACAATATAAAAACATCTTAATTTCTTTTTATCACATAGTGTTTTATTAGACTTCTAATGCCAGAGTACTGCTCTGGTTTCCAGTAAAAATTTTAACAGCTCTCAATGAAGAAGGTATGAACCCAGCACTATTTTTATGGATGTAGGATTATAAATTTTATCTAATAATTTATTTATTATTTTAATTAATTACTAAATTAATTAAAAATGGTGTTGGGTGAAACTAATGACTCCTTCTGTCGAGAAAATTTAAGGACACTTCGCTTACTTTTCTTCTTTCAGTAGGAGAGAATTCTTGACCGTATGGAAAAATAACTGAGACGGTGGTGCCTCTATCGACTGCGCTTCTTATGCTGACTTTACCTGAATGAAGTTTTACCAGTTCACTGACTATTGTAAGACCTAGACCGCTTGAGCCACCGATGTGTCTTTTGCGAGAACTTTCAGCTCGATAAAAAGGTTCAAAAATATGATATAAATCTTTTTGATCAATTCCTATACCATTATCTTTTATTGTCAAAATCACATTCCCACCGAAGTCAGGTTCAGCGGTAATTGTAATTTTCCCTCCGGCAGAGGTATAGGTAATTGCATTCTTCAGAATATTTGTGACAATCTGCTCTAAAGCAGTTATATTTCCGGATAATATCAAAGGCTGGGTCTTTTTAAGGGTGATCTCGATTTTTTTGTTTCTTGCCAGCGTGTCGAGCTTCTTTATTGACTCATCTATAACCAGTTCTAAATCTACACCACCAAAACTTATCCTTTCGGGGTTTATCAGGTTGTTGAGGCTTAAAAGATTGTTAATAATATTTGATACTCTGTCTAATTCTTCAATGTTGCTTTTAAGCAGTTTCCTTGTGTCCGGATCCAGATCTTTGTCAAAGAGTGCTACCTCGCTGTCAGTTTTTATTATTGAAATAGGCGTACGAAGTTCATGGGCAACATCACTTATGAATCTTTTTTGTGATTTAAGAGCGTTGCGAGCGGGGGAGAGAGTGACTCTGGAAATAAAATAACTGAAGAGAAGAGTGACAAGTGTGGTAAAAATTAGGACTGCAAAAAAATTTCTATTTTTTATTTCTTGGGCAGAAATTAGTATTTGTTCTGCGGTCAAACTTGTGAAACTTCCACTTTTTATACTATCACTTATGTCACCAATAATAGTATAAGTGACATTTTTATAGAGATGGTTGAAATCAATCGCGATTATAAGCAGAAGTGAGAGTGCAAAAAGGAGCTTAAGAGCAATTAAGTTTACTTCAGTGCGCAAAAATGCGTCCGTTCTGTATTTATTCCTTAAGCCGGTAACCCACGCCGCGAACCGTTTCAAGTATATTTTCGCGGTCTGAATAATCGAGCTTTCTTCTAAGGTTTTTAACGTGAACATCGACGACATTGCTGAATGAATCGTAATTAAAATCCCACAGGTGGCTTAGGAGCTCCTCACGGTTAATTACCTTGTTTGGATTGCGCATAAAATGCTCCAGTAAGCCGAATTCTTTTAATGTAAGAGGAATAACAACATCGCCCCTAGTTACCACTCTTTCGGCGGGATTTAATTTTATATCACGAATCTGAAGAACAGTAGATACCATATTTTCCGGCCGGCGCAGAAGTGCAGTAATTCTGGCGTTTAATTCGTCAAATGAAAAGGGTTTTACGAGGTAGTCATCCGCGCCGGATAAAAGAAGATCAACCTTATTTTCAGTCTCATCTCTGGCAGTAAGGATTAATATGGGCACTGTGATGTCTCTGGCTCTTACTTCTTTTGTAATGGTGGCCCCATCTTTTCCGGGAAGCATTAGATCAAGAATTATTAAGTCGTAATCAATGTGATTTAGTGAGATTCTATCAAAAGCCTTATCGCCTTCATAAATCACGTCCACAGCATATCCCTTTTGCTCCAGCCCTTTGGCTAAAGTATTGGCAAGCTTTTCTTCATCTTCTACCAATAAAATTCTCATCCTGTTACGAAGCAGGTCGCGGTCAACAAAATCTGCTTTTAAATAAATTATTATTAAGTGTGCCGACTATTGTCTATTTGATTTAGTCCCTTTTTGAAACCGTGACCGCGGCTTCGTATGGGACTCATATTTATGATTTTACCAATAATTCTATACCTAATTGTCCTTTTATGAAGATGAAGGCTTCATGAAGGCTCGCTCGTATTATTTCGGAAAAGTCCGCATAATTTTCTGCTGAAAATTTGCTCAAGACTCGTATCGTCATACTCCGTAGCCTTTTCCGAAATAATATTCGCTCGCTAGTGGATAATCGGAAAAGTCCGCATAATTTTCTGCTGAAAATTTCTTTGCTTGCGCCCAAGCGCTTTGCAAGATTTTTTAAAAGGAATATTCGCTCGCTAGTGGATAAGTTGTTTACAGAAACAATAGATCTCTTCCATCATTCTTTATTTCAGTCCCGCTTCTTTTATCCGCCAGTTGGCGGATTAGGGCAGTGTTAGTAGATGCCAGATGCACTATTTTATTTCCATGTTTTGCCTGCAAATTATCAATTTGTTCATGTATTACTTTGAATTTTTCTTGTTTTTCGTTTTCGCCGAATAAATCAAGCTGTGAAATTTTCTGATCGGTTAAATCCTGAAGAATAACCCCAGTAGTCCTATACAGTTCACTTTTTACATAAATCTTGTCAAATTCTTCTCTTATGGCAGGCATTATCATCTCCGGCAAGTTAAGTAGAGAATCAAATGTAATCAGTGAAGTGCGAAAGGAGAAACTTTGGGTTTTAAGGAAAAATGAAATTTTTTTAGCTGCTAGGTTATACGCCCTTGCTTTGGCGCAGGCTTCCTCCAGGTTTTTTGAAAGAGCAGAAATTAAAAATGATCTGTCAGATGATGGGGGAGTAAAAGTTCTAGTCTTTTGTATTGAGGCGTAAGTTTCCTTAGGTATTGGATTAATTTTGTAAACCTCTTGGCAGTTAAGTTCCCCCCAAATTTCAAAAAATGGTTTTGTAAGGTTATTTTTTACCCAATTCTCATCTTTAATTGCAAAATCATATGCAGTTTTAATTCCTTTTTTCTTCAAGAATTCTGACGTATTTGGCCCAATTCCCCAGATTTTTTCTATGGCAGTTTTCTGTAAATATTTATGAGATAGGCGGCCCGGAATTATTGTAAGACCGTCAGGTTTTTGCCAATTAGAAGCAACTTTTGCCAGAACTTTGTTTGGTGCAAGGCCTGCCGAGACACTAATGTCTAATTCATTGCGAATATCTTTCTTTACATTTTCTAGAATTTGCAAATATGTCATTTTTAAGGGCTTGCGCCAGCCGGTTAAATCCGCAAAGCATTCATCAATTGAATATTCTTCCACTGTGTCTGTATATCGGCGTACGATGTCAAACATTTTTTGCGAATAGATTTCATAACTTTCATAATCTCCCGGTAGTACTATGACCTGCGGAAATTTTTTGCGGATTTGGTAAATTGGCGTGCCACGGATGAGCCCGAGAGCCTTTGCTTCATATGATAGGGCAGAGGCAATTCCTCTCTCCTCTCCCGTCACGACTGGTTTACCTCGCAATTTGGGATTTTTTGAAACTTCAACTGCTACAAAAAATGAGTCTCCATCAATATGAAGAATAGCTTTCGGCAGATTTCTTATAGACAAAAGTTTCGGCATTCTGTAGTTAGTTGTTGGTTGTAAGTTGTAGGTTAATATTATAGTGAACTAGAGTTCACCCTGTCAAATAACTCCATTTTATGGAGTTCCTGCAAAGCAGGATTCGACAGGGTGAATCCTGTCAAATAAATAAAAAAACGAACCTTATTGGTTCGCTTGGGTTTCAAGCCTCTTCATTACTTTTGCATTTTCCAGAATAAAAGCTAGAGCTTCTTCAGGAGGAATTTGGAGTATTGTCGCTACTTTAATTACTTTTTGCCAAGCATCTTCAATTGGCCAACCTTTGAGTTGAGCTGCTTCAGATAAATCCTTTTGCATCCTCTCTGGGCAGATTTTCATTATTATACCCCCATAACTAGAACTCTAGAATTAAATTAGCAGAAAATTATATAGTGTCAATGTTATAATTTAAAAATGAAAAATGAAATCGCTGTTTTCGGAGGTGGTTGCTTCTGGTGCACGGAGGCGGTTTTTAAAATGTTAAGAGGAGTTGAAAAAGTTTTACCTGGATATGCGGGCGGTACGGTGGAGAATCCGACATCCGAACAAGTTTATAGTGGTAACACAGGACACGCTGAAGTAATTTATATTGAATATGATCCAGAGCAAATCACTTATAGAGACTTGCTTACTGTTCTATTTGCCTCACATGACCCAACAACTCTAAATAGGCAGGGGGCTGATATTGGAACCGAATATCGCTCTGTAATTTTTTATACTAATGAAAAGCAGAAAGAGAATGCAAAGAATTTTATTAAAGAACTGAATGAATCAAGTAAATCCGGCAAGCCCATAGTTACCGAACTTGAACCCCTTACAAAATTTTACGAGGCAGAAAATTACCATAGGGATTTTTATGAAAACAATCAAAACAGTCCGTATTGCGAAATTGTCATAAACCCAAAACTTCAAAAAGTACAAAAAGAATTTGCCGATCTTTTAAAAAACAAATTTAAATAAATCATTATTTGTTAATTCGTTCGAATTAACAAATAATAAATAATTGATTTGATAATTTTACTATTACTTTATTTAAGAAAATAAAAAACCACCTTAATGGTGGCAGTATCTTTAATCCAATATTCCTTTTCCTGCCCGACCTGCGTGCGGTCTATGTTCCCAACCCTGAGGTCTAGGAGTTACAGAAGGCACTGAAGGTACTTCAACTTTATTACCAACCTTTGCTCTGCTTGGAGGGAGAGCTCCTCCTCTGGCATTATCCATCCAATCCTCAATAGTCATTGAAGAAAGAAAGTCCTGAAGAGTCGGTACAAAAAGCATATCGTAATCTTCAAGCACATGTCGCTCCGCAATATCTACCACTGAAACCTTGTGTCCATCCGAGTTGGTGATGAAATCACCGAACTTCAAGGGTACAACCTCTCTGATAAACCACGAGTTGTGCGTCAGAGTACGGTGCCTCGCATCGTTCATATGACTTTTACTTGAATCCAAGAACTTATGGATTTCAATGTAATCTTCGGGTTTTCCACCAAATTGTTCAGCGGAGTTTGCGGCATGCTTCGTGGCGTGCATTCTTTCTCCTTTGTGGTTTCCGGTGTTTATCCTACTCAGCTAATTTTCTGTGTCAAACTTTAGTTAATCAAAAATATTGACGAGGTGTTTGTCTATTTCACGCTGGTCTAGATCATAGAAATTTTTGCCTTCTTCATGTAGAGTTTTGGCAAGAGCCGTGCCGACAAATCTCCAGTGCCACGGTTCAAACTGATAATAACTATTACCCTCAGGGTAGGAGAGAATAAAGCCGTATTTATAAGCGTTTTCTTGAAGCCATTTGAATTCTGGAGTCTTGTAAAAACCGGAGAAAGTATCAGCCACTTTCAAAGTTGTAAAGTCAATTGTAGTACCTAACTGGTGTTCAGAGTACCCCTGGTCTGCTGAGAATTTATTTGCACCTGATCCGTATGTAAAGGCATAACTATCTTTGAGAACATTTTGTTCATTGAAAGATCTGTATCCGGAAATTACAAGTAAATTCATTTCATCTGATTTTGCAGCCTGTATAAGATTATTTAGAAAAGGTTCAATTTTGGCATGCACTCTTACTATCCTTGATCCAAAAGTGTTGTTTTCGTCAATTTCTGAAAGAGAAGAGGGGATATAATTTTCATTCAAAAAATAAATTTTTGAGTATTTTTGTAATAGTTCTTCGTCTGTCTCTTTTAATTTCTTAAGAATTCCCACTGTCCCAGCAATCTCTTCGATTTGATATGCAAATGAATCATTTCTTTGTTTTTCCGTTTCAAGTCTATAAATCAAATCCGTATTTTCATGACCTGTCTGCAATAATGCACTTTCTTTTTCACTCAAAGTGTTCTGAATAAAATTATTTTCTTTTGATAGTTGCCAGTATTTCCAACCCAAAAAACCTAGGCCCGCTATCAGAAGAAAAATTATAAAAGCAATATTTTTTTTTTGCTTGAAAAACATAAAGAGCTATTCTAACACATTTAATATTCGCCAAAAGTTTTCTTGGGAAAATTTGGACAAAAAAGCACCCTGATATGTATCAGGGCGCACCATACTCAGATTTTATCGATTTGTTCAAGCAACTTCTCTGCTTCATTCGCTCTTTCAAGTTCAAAATCTATCTTATTGATTTCATCGTCTCTGTCCGAGATTATCTGTTGCCGCCTTTGATCAAGTTCTGCGACTTGGGTATTACTTCTTTCAGTAATCTCTTTACGCCTATAAAGTAGAGATTCTCTGCGTGAAATCAGCCAGCGAAGCTTTTCAAGGCGATCAGTCGGTTCAATATCTGGAGATGAAACAAATTCCAATGCACTTCTCGTCAGCTTATAATTGCCAATTCTTTTACCACCTTCCTTTTTGACACCTTCAAGCAAACTTTTCATTTGGCTTGGATTTGTTTTGGGTCCATAGTACTTTCTGGTAATTCTAGCTGATTCAACTCTTGTTAATGTTCCTACCAGATTTTTACCAACTGCTCTGAAGAATTCGTTGATAAAATTCCTGTCTGTATCTGTAAAGGCAGTTCCTCTTGATATGTTCATTATTCCCACTTTCTCTCCTGGAGGAGATAGTACTTTCGGTTCTCTTTTACCTTGAGCTCCCGCTAGTTCCACCCTATGACGAGCCTGTTCAGCTTTCTTTTGCTCCTGCAGGGAAAGTAAATCCATCAGATGGCTCAAAAGTTGTTTTATTACTGCAGTATTAAGAATGAAGGAACTTACTCGCGCACCCTTACTTTGCAAAGAACGTAATGCGGATTTATTACTTTGCTCAGTTAGGAGCCAGTAATCTCTAGCATTTGCTGAAATGGGCCTTACGTTCGTAAAAACAATACCAGATCTTTCAAAGGCTCTTGTCATTTCATCGTGACTTTTATCGCGCCAGCCAAAGACTCGGATTTTACCGCCGTTTCTAATTGTTTCCCTCAACATTCTTACCATTAACTGTAACTGGGTTTCTGTCAGCAATGTCTTCTCCTTTGATAGAGCAAAATTCTAAGATAAAAATAACCCTAAAAATTAATTTTGTCAAGAAAAAAGCGCCCCGATGTATATCGGGGCGCGTTTCGAACTTACGAAAAGATTCTTTGAAGCTCGGAGTTTACCTCAGTAAGTCTCTTCTGAAGGTTATCTCTCTCAATGAAGAGGGCTTGAGCTTTTGCCATCTTTACCGTAGCACTGGCCTTCTTTTCTAACACTGTTTGTAATCGAGGAGCGCGGGAGCTACGAGTCTTCCGCTTCTTTCCGCGGCCCTTCTTTTCAGTCTCTTCAGTTCCAGTTACTTCGGAAGATACGAGTTTCGTCAAAGGAGCAAGTGCTCGATAAAACCGGGCATTCTTGCGATTCTTGCCCCTAACAGGTTTGAAGTACTTTCGAAAATTACGCACTTTTGCACCGGTACCAAAGTGCGCGCGAAGGACATCATGCAGGTCAAACGTGCTAATTGGCTGTGCCAAATCTTTGACCTTATTCAATAGATCCTTCACAAACGCCTTCAATTGGTCCTTGGTGGGTTTCTGGGACCGGCTTCCTGCTGACTTGTGTGTTGCGGGCATTACTGCCTCCTGGTTAAGAAAAATGCTATCCACAAGTACTATATACTCTATTAACTTTTTGTCAAGAAAAATAAAAACCGTCCCATAACTGTGGGACGGTAATTAACTAACTCGCTTTTGAACTTCTTTTACCCAAACTTTTTACCCTCTTTGTTCGTGCCATCTTTGGCTTGACCAAAGTGAGTTTCGGTTTGGATTCATCTGATGAAGACTTTGTCCGACCTGGTTGGCGACCGGCCAACGCATCGCCGTGAACCAGCATGTAAACGTAGGGGCCGTTCAACTCATCCAAAACAGGACGAGCGAAATTGACCCAATCAGACTGCTCCGTTGAATGTAACTGGAGAGCCTGGAGCATTATGTATTCCTGAAAACGCATCAGCGTTCTGTCGGAATGATCCTCACACTGTCTCCAGAGAGGATGCAGTATGTTAATCCTTAAAACTCCATAATCCTCATCAAGGTCCCACAACCTGTCAGAACCTTGCATTGGATCATGTGTGAGCTGCAACCCCAAACTGCCTTTGGAGACAATAGTGCGTCTCTTACCCTTTGGTCCTGAAACCGTGTAAGGGGTATGATCCACTTTTTCAACTTCAGGTTCTTTTTTCTCTGCATTATCTCCACCAGTGTGACCTTCTTGTCCAGTCACAACCGCAACTGAGGTTTCATCGCTTTTCTTTCCCTTTCTCTCAATATGTCCTTGTCCCGTAGAACCTTTTTTGAAGGTCTTCAGGCCGGCAAAGAGATGGGGGAAGTTTTGCAGTATGTCCTCAATCACTTTCATGGAGCGAATACCCAGATTCTGATACCGCTCTTCCTTTTGTTCTTCCTGCGATTCTTCAAAATGTTTTGAACCTTCCTGTTCAAACCACTTCTCAATTACGCAGCAGAATCCCACAAGAGCATCGTCCTCTTCAAATCCACGACGACTGACGTGAAGTCTGATTCTGCTGTTGAGAACCTCACCCTCAAAGGTACCGGACCTCAGAGCAGAAATCACCTCATCGCTGAGATGGCAGACCTCAGGTAAAGATCGATTGAAAGCGCCCCAGTCAAGACGGAAATCATTTCCCGTTTCACCGATGAGGACTTTACCCCTGCGATGCTTGCCAATCTTCTTGGCAAGAAAGAGACGGAAAATTGTCTTTCCGCAATCTTTTTCTTGCATCTCTGTCTCCGGCAGCTTTACTCCCTCAAACTCCTTTGCACGGAACTCCTGATGTAACCGCTCTCCATCCTCATCAATGATGGTAATCAGGACGAGAGTCTTGTTTTTCCGCATTGCATGACCGAATCTAACTAGGATTTCCTCTCGCAGCGAATCAATCGTTACGCGATTAATCTGTCGGTCAGAAGTGTAATTATGAATCCGATACTCAGTCCGCCATGGAACAAATGTCACTCCTCGTGAACTAGTTCCGCCATCTCTGGCAAAAACCAAATCAGGCCGAGTCTGCATTGGTATTCCTTCAATCTTTTCTTGAGCTTCTAGTTCTTTTGTGTTGAATGTCCATTGCTTAAAGTCCCGTGGATCATGCTTGGGAGTTGAGATAAAGATAAGGTCCACGCACTTTCCAAGTGCGGAAATCAGACCGTAGCCAAACCTTCCAAGCTTATCCCTTTTTTTCAAAGAGAATCCGATTTTTGAAATCGCTTTGTCAAATTCCGCAACAGTAACACCGTCACCATCATCTCGAATTGAGATATTTCTCTGCTTCTGATTTATGACGATAGTTATTGACTGCGCGCCCTTATCGATGCAATTCTGAACACATTCAAGCAGAACATCTAAGAGTCGCGGATAGTTGCCGGCGACCTTAAGTAGCGTCCTACCTTCATGGAAACCGAAGGGTCTTTTGTCCATTTTTCCTCCGTTTGATTTAGGATTAATGGCCATTCATCACCTCCAGTGCTTTTTCACTGCAGAGGCGACTTGAAGCTTTGGAAAGACGAAACATTCCATCAGATCCAGTAAGTTTGCGCAGCTCATTGCGCTCTTCTCTAGTGCCACTCACAGCATTCTCAAGAAGCGGAGTAATGGCAAGCACGAGATGAGCAAGAATTTCAACTGACGTTTCTTTACCAGTTGGAGTCTTCTTTTGTACAGGTGTTTCCGTGACTTCAGGTTCTTTTCTTGCGTCAGCTTTGCGTATCACTTCTTTCAGATGTTCAACGGCTTCAGTGATCGATTTTTTACGAGATTCCTTCATTCTGATGATTTGCTCGGCTCTGTCACGAGAAGTTCCGGCTTTCCCTAAAGCTATTCTTAGGACCGAGGAGTTGCCACCGCTTAACTTAAGTTGCCTTACAGCTTCACCAATCGGCAATACTCCAAGCGCCAGCATTTCTGCCAAAGCATAATTAGGACTCGTACGCCGGAGACTGATAAGCTCAATAAGGCTATATCCGACCCTATCAAGATAAAATCTTAATCTCAGAAGATGAATACCGTTTGGCTTACCTTTTTCTGCAAGCCAAGTGTTAACTGCATCAGTACTTACACCGACAAATTCCGCTAACGGTCTCTTTGCGTTACTTGACATTTTTGACCCTTTTTGGGGCCAAAAGTTTCTCGCATAATCCAAGAAGCATTCTTTGGTGGTTCCACCCTTTATCATCTCAGGTCTCCTTATTGCAAGTTAATTATTAACGAACATTCTGCCAGTAATTTAACTGTAAAAACCTATGTTGTCAAGATTTAAATTTAGGACAGATATCATCTTAAAAAGTTAAAATATTTAAATGACTAAATTTTTTGAAGTTTTAAGTAAATCTGAGATCCGGATTTTAAAAAAACTTAATACTCCGGTTAAAATCCAAAATTTTTTGGAAACTCTACCTATAAATTTTAATGAAACTCTTTATTCGCCTTGCCTTGTCTTAAAAAATAAAACTGCCCATTGTTTTGAAGGCGCTTTATTTGCTGCATCCGCACTACTTTATAATGGTAAGCCAGCAATAATTCTTGATTTAGTAACAGAACATAATGACGATAGTCATGTTGTTGCATTATTTAAAGAGGGGAGTAAGTGGGGGGCGATAAGTAAAACCAATCACGCGGTACTGCGTTTTAGAGATCCGATTTATGACTCACCTCGGGCAGTTGCTTTCTCATATTTCCATGAATATTTTAAAAATGATGGCAAGAAAACTCTGCGCAGCTATGCAGTTTTTAATTTAAATAAAATAAAAAGAAATTGGGTAACTGATGAAAGGGGGATCTGGCACATAGACAAAGCATTAAACAAAACAAAACATATTCAATTTTTATCTAAATCAGCAATTAAAAAACTTCGCAAAGCTGATCCGGTTGAAATAAAAGCTGGCAAACTAACTGTCTGGAAAACTCACAAAATATAAAAATATTAAATAAATCATTCCAATTCCACTAGCGGAATTGGAATAATTTATGATTAAAAATGCCAGCTAATTACAGCTGACATTCTGTTGAAAGTGTGAGAGCACTTTTTCTTCCACAACATTTTCTGCTTCCTCAACAATTTTCACTACACCTCCTAGGTTCTTAAACTGGACGAGGTTTACAATGAGCATTGCAGTCGCTGGTCGCCCGGGCTTTACCCAAACAAGACCGCGGTCAGTCAAAATATCGTCAATGTTTCGGAATGGAAGGTTGATAGAGTCCACTGGAACTTCAAAACCATTTGGACTACAACTGACACCAAGTTCATGCTCTGGGTGATCATCAGTCTTCCTTAAACACATGCGGGTGTGAGAAGCTCTGCCACCAGTAAGCCAGATTTCTTCTCTTAGACCTTCTAATCCTCTCCTTCGACGACGCAACTTAGCTTCCAAATCGATTGGTAGATTTATTACTAAAGTCATCGCATTTGCTAAGTCTTTTATTTCGAGACCAAGCATTAAAGATCTGATATCGTCAGCCTCATAAAATTTTTCACCTATGTAGCAGGTGTATTTCATTTTATCCTCCCAACTTCAGGGTTTGTGCCGATATTTCTGATCAGATTCTCTATAAAAACTTAAATTTGTCAAGATCCGCTCAATATTGATAATTTTTATAAAACCCCAACATCCGCCATTTGGCGGATGTTGGGGTTACCATCCAAGTGTTTCAAACAAAAGTTTTCTTGCCATCTGTGCAAGATAAACTGCGTCATGATCTGCCCTATGGGGTTTCTCACGTATATCTGGAACTCCTAGCTCGGACAAACTTGCATCCGGCAATCCGGTATACCCTTTGAAAAGAGAAGTCAAATCAAGCCCCCTCCATCCAAAAGGAGACGGAAATGGGCAATGCTGACCGAATAGTAGACTTATTCTGCCACTGTCAAAAAATACAGTATCAGTTACGCCGACTATTTCTTCAGCGCTTGCTTCGACTCTTCTTTCCTGAATCCAATTGTAAAACTGTCGCATTACAGCATCTGGATGCGGACAAATCTTTCTCATTAGTTTAAGGACTAAATCAGGTTTGAAATCTTTGTGCCCTGTGACAAATACAGGATTGACTTCCCAGCTTTCCTGAATACAGTCAAGTTGAGAGCATGCAATTTTCATTGCTTCAGCTGAAAATCTATATGAAAGAGGTTTTAATTCAGAATAAAAGACCCAGCCTCTTTCCTCGTAATCCCTGTATTTAAGCAAGTCACGAGTTATTACTACGGCTCCAATTGAAATGGTGCTATGAATTCCCAACTCGGGACCCGCAGCCTCTGTATCCAGAGCAATATATAATTTTCTTGGCAAACCCGTCTCTCTGCAAGTTTCTGAAAAAAGACTAACTATCTTTGCGAGAAAGTCAAATTGAAACAACATTCCAACATTCTGCAGAATGTTGGAATGTTGTAAGTGTTACAAAATTACCAAACTCTATAAATTTCCCGCGATCCTGAAACATACATATCATTCATATCTTTATATCTTTCCATATCCTTCTTTATCTCCTCAGTTGGGTTTTCTAATCTCTTCCAGTTTTCTTCAAAAGCAGAGAGACTCTCGAATTGACTCACCATTATCACTCGATGCCATTGGCCGGTCATATCAGTCATTACATGCTTCATTTCAGGTGAAATTTTCATGGTCTCTTTAAACATCTTGGCAAGTTTAGAAGCATTGCCCGGCTTGCAAACAAAAATATCGTGTACGATGATCATAAAAGTCTTTAAATTAATAACGATTAATACTATTACATTATCACTTAATATATTCATTCCAACTTCACTACCGATAATTATATTTTATTCTATAAAGATGAGAATAAAATGACGAATGACATACTTATAAAAGCATTCCTGAATATTTTTCTACTGACTCTACTTCTCGAATTTTTAATTCGGGCCATATATGTGGCGCGCAAGAAAAATTTTCACAGAAGAAAATAAAAGAAAAAAACGCCCTATTTGGGCGTTTCGTCCTTTCCAAGAATGAACTCTCCGGTTTTTGTAACAATCGAGTCAACAGTTTCACCTATTCTCTCTCCGATTTTATTTATTGCTTCTTCAACACCACTGATAGGTGATCCTCCCACTTCTCTTTGTTCTGCTTCAGGTACTTTTGGTACTTTTGCATGGAGCTGTTTTAGACATCCGGGGCAGTTTACTGGAATGGTTTTTCCTGCGAACTTAAATGAAACACCGATACGAAAGATACGATTACACACTCCTTCATCGCACTTCACGACAACAATTAGTCTGTCGTTCATATCTCCTCCTTTTGAGAATTTCTTCTCGTTATTATAGCAAATCCCTCTAAAAAATCAAGTTTTTAAATTAAAAAAGAGCACATTCGTGCTCTTTTTACTCCCACCATCCAATAATTCTTCCGAATTCCTTCGGCCTTCTGCCGCGGATATATTTTCCTTTTTCGCTCGTTCCTTTCCAATGGTACCAATACTGCTTTCCAGGATGATAACAATACAGCGCATCTGCTGTAATTCCTTCAATTACCACATAACGATAAGAAGTTTCGAAAATATCACCTTCATTACTCTCAATAATTTCTCTGGCTCTTTTTAGAGTAGTGCAGATAGCAACAGTTCTTTTCCCGCCTTTTCTCTGGCTTTCCTCATTCGGATAGCCCGGCACAATAGTCGTTACAGAATAGAGAATCAAGGCGTCTTTCTTGCGTCTAATCCGATGAATACCTATAAGACGGATATCTGCCATAATAACACCTCCTTGTTTAATGATTGTTTCTATTGGTACTTTATTTCAACTGAAAATAATAGTCAAATAAGTCAGGTCTTTAAATCACTACTAATTTACATAGAAAATTTTTCTGGTATATTTTAAATCCATTCCGCGGTAGCTCTCCGCCAGCTGGCGGAGGTTGAGCGGCTCAAATATGTATACAGTTTACGCTCTATATAATTCTACACATCGTAAAATCTACATAGGTCAAACTAAGGATATGGGTGACCGGTTAGAATTACATTTGAAAAAATTTTTTAAAAATTCTTATACCGCTAGATTTTCTGGCGAATGGATGGTAATTTACACAGAGCAAGCTGCTGATCGTGAAGCTGTTATACGACGTGAAAAACAGTTGAAAAGCTATCGCGGTCGTGAGTTTGTAAGAAAATATATTCCGCGGTAGCTCAGTGGTAGAGCGGTCGCCTGTTAAGCGATTGGTCGTAGGTTCGAATCCTACCCGCGGAGCCAGATGTGACATCAATAAATTTGCATTTTACGTCCTAATAGTTTTGCTAAGAAGACATTATTGAGTTCGTAACTATTATTGACATTCAACAACACATGATTATAATCTTCAAAAGATTTTACTCTTGGTGAAATATGGGTTTTGCTGAGCAAATGAGTGATTTAAGCGATAAGTACCCCGAAACTGCAGACAGGATTAGAGAGGGTCAAGAGAGGATAGAACAACTACAAATTGAAAATGCGAGAAAGAAGCGAATAGCTGATAAAAGAATATTGGCTAACCTCATTAGTGTTTTAAGAAAAAAGCGTTTAACTTTGAGGGAAAAAAACCTTGTAAGTAGGGCTGAGCAAATAATCAAAGATTTATAGATATCTCCGCTCGTTAATTACCAATGAGCGGTTTTTTATTGCATTGAATTTAATCTTTATTAATTTGTCAGGGCGGCTTCTATGGCAAGAGAAATTACAAATCCGATTATTTCAGCTAGACTGTAGTATTCTCTGATTTTAAACATTACTAATTCATATTCAATTAATAAACAATATTATACTGTTGCATAATTATGAAATATTATAAAAAAGAAAAAGAATTACGAAAAACTGTTCCGCCAAGGTTAGAGGGGAAGGTAAAGAATGCAATGATGAGAACCGTTAAGAAAAAGAAAAAAGTTCCTATTAAAGAAAAGAAACTATCTCTAAAAAATGAGTGGTAAAAAACTAAAAACCTTGCAATAACTTGCAAGGTTTTTAGTTTTTAAGAACTGATCCCATTAGTAATTGTTACAAGTATTACACCAATCTTATCAAGGGCTGCACTGAATGCGGCGCGTCTTTGAGCAATTACATCAACTTGTAATTTTACCGGTTGCAGAATATTCCAAATTGATTGGAGATCGCTTTCAGTGGCGCTATCCTTGACTTGGTTAAGTCTGGTTGAAGCCAAACTTAATGAAATTGAAGCTTGGGCAAGGGTCATATTTTCTTGCTGCATTTTTATTTGTTCTTGATTTAGGACAACTAGCATCTGTGATAGAGCGATGCTAAGGGCTGGCGCAATCGCTACTACTTCATTACGAGTAAGGGCGTGCGCATTTTGAGCTGGTAAACCAACAGTTAATACTGAGGCGATAAGCAGTGAAGAAATTATTTTTTTCATTTTTTTACCCGATATAATTTTGTAAAACAAAATTTTCGGCGGTTAAACCATTAAATCCTAAGTGCGACCATTGCTTATGACGAATTAATAAACTCTTTAATTACATTTTGAATTTAAAAAATGAATACTTAATGAAGTGTATTCTCATTTACTTTTCATGTATTATTGGTAGACTTCTAAAATCCAGGAGGATATATGTCAGAAGAACAAAAAGCGGCCGAAAGAGTCAAGGAAGTACAGAAGGACCTAGCGGAAGCAAAGAAGGGGGAAGCCGAAGTTCATGAGAAAGCCGCTGAAGCAGCTAAAAAGGATGCTGCCGAGGCAGAGAAGAAATCGAAATAAACTCCTTGCAAGCGCTCTTCTTTGAGAAGAGCGCTTATTTTAGTAAAATATAAATATATGCGGATTAACATAAAGACCACTCATATTGAATTAACTCCTGAAATTGAGAAATATATTGAAAAACGTTTAGGAGCATTTAATAAATTTTTGGGCAGGGACAGTATGAATTCACTCTGTGAGGTGGAAGTTGGCAAAACCACAGAGCATCATAAGTCAGGAAACGTCTTTAAGGCAGAAGTGAACCTTACATGCGGGGGTAAAAATTTCTATGCGGTTTCAGAAAAGAGTGATTTATATTCTGCAATTGATGAAGTAAAAGATGAAATACTTCAGAAGCTAAAATCTAATAAAGAAAAGAGGATTACGATAATGAAAAAGGGCGCATTGAAAATAAAAAATTTAATCAAAGGTTTGGATTTTTGGAAATAGAATATGGACCTCAATAAAAAAATCAATTCACAAATATCATTAGGAATTCTTATTGGCATTCTCGGGCTGATTTTGATATTGCAATTTCTTGTTAAAACAGAGGAAAAAGTTCAGGCCTCATATTATCCTGTAATTCCAGTAGCAAACAACTAACAATTTACTCTGTTAAATCCCGCTAATGCGGGAACCCAGCACTTAGCTTACTAAGTGCTGGGTTATTTAACAGGGCGAGCAACTAACAACGAATTACTTTATCTCAAATAGCCGTTTTTAAAATCAATAAAATCCATCTCTTTTTTCCCCTCAGGTATAACTTTTTCTATAACCAGTTCACCATTATCAATTTTTGCCTTTGAAATTATTGTCCTTATTTTTTTTCCTTTTGATTCAAAATATATGTAAGCTCTCGGCCAAATATGATATGCCCTGATCTTCCTTAGATTGTCTTGGGGGCTCTCCTCAAGATTTATTAAGGCGTCTTCTTTTATTATTTTCTTTGTGAATGTTGCTTTGTTTTCATCTTGTATTGTGGGTTTGATTTCTCCTGTTAAATATTTTGGCAGTGTCTCAATAAGAAGGTTTCCTCCTTCTTCAGCTAAAATTTTCTCTAAAACTCCTGCATACGGAGGATTATCAGATTGCCACTCTATAACTTTCTTTTGTGAAAGTATTGGTCCATGGTCCATTTCCTCGTCCATTTTCATTATTGAAACTCCCGTTTCATTTTCATAAAGTATTGCGCTTTCAATGGGGGAAGCGCCACGAAGTTTTGGCAGAAGGGAAGGGTGGACGTTAATAACTCCGTGTTTTGGTATGTCTAGAACCTCTTTTGGAATTATTTTACCAAAATCACAAACAACATATAACTCACAACTAACAACTGACAGATTCTTTATGAATTCGGTGTTCTTAAGTGTTGTCGGTTGTAAGTAGTCAATGTTGTTAGTAGTTGCCCACATCTTAACGGCTGGGGCAGTCAAAGTGAGATTCCTTCCTTTGGGTTTATCTTCTTTTGTGACAATTAATTTTGGCAACCAATCTTTCTCCTTGAGTTTCTCAAGAATTTTTATAGAAAAATCAGTTGTACCGAAGAAGATAAATTTCATATATTAAAAATTAAAATTCAAATATCAAAAATACAAATTAAAAATAAAAAATTTTTTGATTTTTGCATTGTAATTTTTATTTTTACTTTTTCATTTTTTATTTAATAATTCTGGTGGTATCTCTTTTAAATCTTTTGCTTTGTCGGTAAAAAGCACCCCGTTGAGATGGTCAGTTTCGTGCTGAAAAATCTGGGCAAGCAGTCCTGAGGCACCTTTTTGATGTTGTTTACCACTCTCGTCAGTGTAAGTAACAACTGCCTTGACGGATCTTTTCACCTTTCCGTAAAGGTATCTTACTGAAAGACAACCCTCTTCCATCTCACTTTTTTCTTTTGAAAGTTTAATAATTTTTGGGTTAATAAAAACCGAATCGGGGTAATTGTGTTTTGTAACATCCTCTCCTTTTGTGTATGCGCTAACTTTTCCTGATACGACAAATATTCTTTTTGATATACCAATCTGTGGGGCAGCCAAAGCAACCCCGTCGCCTTGAGTTTTGAGTGCCTTTTTCATATCGGAAATAATTTTTTTCAGTTTGAAAGTCCCAATTTCACTTTTTGAGACCTCTTTTGCTGTCTGTCTTAGAATTTTATTTTCTTTTTGGATTATTCTAACCATTGGCAAAACTTTATCATAAACTTATTAAGAAAAAAGCCCCGATTGCAAAGTCGGGGCCGATAAAGCTATTATCTCGAAAGATTTGCCTCCGCAAGCATTCGCATGCGGCGCGTGTTCACTGAATCGCCAAGCATTTCGTAGAGGATTGATGCTGTCTTGAACTCCTTGAAGCTCTCGGTATGTCTTGCTTGATATCTAATGAGTTTTAGTCGTGTGGCTTTGTTAGTAATCCTTTCAAGCCACATCTTGGCTTTTTCAAAAAACATTGAATCACCTGGGGGCGGAAAAACTTTTCCGGAAAAATCACTGTAGTGTCCCATTGCGAATTTCGAGAGATAGTGAGCAGCAGCTTCACGTGATACACGCTGCGCATCTTCAATAAGATTCATTTCAATGTACTCGTGGTAACCCGCTTCTCTGGCTTCTTCATCAACATTGCTTCTGTTGCCCTCGCATATATTGTCTGTAGTTAAGAGATCCACGTTATGGCGTTTCCAAAGTTTTGCATCAGAAGTCTGAAGACGACGCGTGATCTCATAGATAGCCACAATCTCTCCGACAATGTAATGACAAGCAGGGAACTGCTGCTTATAACTCCGCTTAGCCTCGTCCTCATCACGGTAACGCAGAGCTGGATTAAATCCCGTCCTTCTCACTATCGCCAAATTTGCTCGCATATACCGATTAAGAAGAGGACGAGTAATCTTGGTATCAACACCCTCGTCCCACGCCTCAAGCAAGTATTTGAGTACTTCTCCATGCGGACCGTAGGAAGTGGTCCCAAAGTTACTGTCCATCAGACTGTCGATCGCAAACAAAGCATCGATCGTTTGTTTTAGATCAGATGATACTTCTCTGGGCATTTCACGCGCCGCCAAAAGATAGAGTCTGATGGCTTCAACTAGTCTGTCAGCTTTTTGATACTCATCAATTGTATTTAGAGCCTCGGATGTTAGTAACGCAGCTCTTTGATATTGCTTTACGGGATCTGCCGGAGTGCTGTCCTCCACTTTTGTTGCTACATTTACCGGCTTTTCCGCGTAAGTGTAAATTTCACTTTCAGGAACTTCAGCCAGCTGGCCACCGCACTGAGCATCTCTTTCATCATCGGTCAAATTGTCTTCAGAAGAGTGCACGGAGCAGGGGTCATCATTATCACTGCAGGCATTAATGGAAAAGACGCCAAAGCAGGCAAGAGCGCAGAGCAGGTATTTCATTTCTCCTCCTTATGTGAAAGAACCTAATAAATCCGCTTTCTTTCTACCATACAATTTATCTTTATGTCAATAGTAGTTATTACAGTAGACTTTCAGGATCAATACGAATTGCGACTTGCTGAGGCAATGATATTAAAATTCTCAAAAGCTCTTCGTTTGGCCAATTTTCGGGTTTGAGACGCAGTAATATATTCATAACTGCATTTCCCCGTTTACTGGGCTCACCTTGAAAAGGGGTGGGACTCCATTTGTTTAAAAGCAAAGCAATCTTTTGAGCCTCATTTGAGACTGTCGGTTTCCTTCCCTCCAGGGACAATTTAATAATCAAGGAAAAAGGCGGATAATTAAATTCTTTCCTATCCTTGATTTCCTGATTAAAAAATTCGTTGAGATTTCCGCTTAGAGCATGCTCAAAGATTTTATTTTCCGGATTTCTGGTCTGAATTACAAAAACATTCTGCGCGCGCGCACGAAGAGCAATTAACAAATAAAAAATTCTTTCATTTATTCTAAAATCAGGTAAAGATATTAGGGAATCAATTGAAGCCACAGCAACATTTTCTGTCTTGCCTTTGTATTGAAGCAGCATCAGTTCCGTGCCAAGAAGTATTGAGCCGGGTTCCGCTATAAATTTTTTTACCAAGTCTCTGGCCTTCTTATCTGTTTTTACATTTTCCCTGTCCAATCTAAAAATTTTTGCTTCAGTAAACTTCTTTTTTATTTCTTTTTCAACATTTTCCACTGCAACTCCCAATGTCATCAGCCTCCAACCGCCGCAGTTTGAGCACTTTTGGTCGCTTGAGAGCGTTTCTGTGCATCGGTTGCATTTAAAGTAATTTGCCGCCTCTTTGCCGTATAAAACCATAGGCGTTTGGCAACGCGGACACGAGACACTCTGCCCGCAATCACCGCAAAGGGTGATGGGGGAGAGTCCTTTTCTGGCTCCAAAAATAATAAGTTTTTCATTGTCGGCAATATTCCTATCAATTAATGATTCCAATTCTCTAGATAATATCTTAAATTCACTTTTCTCCTTTTCAGTGTCATCTCGTTTTTTATTCATTTTTATGAGCATTGCATTTGCCTGAGAGGGATATCTGGTTTTTACAGAAAAATATTCTTGAAATTGCTCATTTTTGAATCTAAACATTGTCTCAATGGAAAGCACGCAGTCAGCCAGAATCAGTCTGTTTTTGTGGTTCTTGGCGAATTTTTCAACAAAATATCTCAAGTCAATGAATGGCCTTGATTGTGTGCGGTATCCGCGCGAGTTTTCTCTGTCTAGAACTATTGTAGAAATATCCTTCCTCTGGATTGATAAAAATGGAGGAGTTCCGAGTATCAAAACAGGGTGATCCTCGTCGTGAATTTTTTTTATCTGATTAGCGAATTCTTTTTTTGTGAGAGAGCTATTAAGGATTGCTGTGTATTTCTCTATTCCCTTTCCGAGTAATATTTTGTAAAAATTTATATCTTCTATTGTTGGTAGGCAGATGAATACTGATGAGTTTCTAGCAAATTCTTCTCTGATAAGACTCTTATAGTGCGCAATTCTCTCCTCATTTTCTGTCTGAAAAACTAGTGGCTCCCTGGTTAAATTCTCTTTTCTCCTTTCGCTTTTCTCCTTTCCATTTTTCCTGATTGATTCCTCTATTATTTGTTTTGGCAGGACATGTCCGAGTACCGCGCCAGTAGTTGTTCCAAAATATTGCGCAGTTTCTTTTGCTGACTCAAAAAATGCTGGAGTTATAAAATTCTTTGAAAGAACTTTTTCTATTTTTCGCAGTTTATATGGAGAAGTTCTAATTTTTGCTCTTTCATTTACTACCTCACTACTCCCAACTACAAGAGCATTTATATTTTTTTTACGCAGAGGTATTGATACCAAAGCTCCAAGCTCTATGTTGTCTCCACCAAAATATGACAACGTTTCTCTGCTGATTCCTTTTGCAATTGGAATTACCTCGTAGAGTTTCATCCCGTTAGAGATAGAAAGTGCTCACTATAGTTTATATTAAACACTTTTCTCTCAAAAAATTAAGCGACTATTTAATAAATAAAATGATTTAATTTTTAAGCACTTCCGTAAATGATTGTAATACCTATTAAATAATAGATGATGTTAATTATTATTAATATAACTAAGTTTATCAACCAAATAATCTCTAACGGGATTCATATCTAATATAATAACTTGAAATTTGAAGCTTTAAGCTTCCCGAAAGAAATTTACCCTCTGGCAAATTTCTAACGGGCACGGTAAGCTAAATGCAATATTAATGGCTATTCTGTCTAAAAAATTAGGGATTGATTTGGGCACAACCTCTGTATTGGTATTCGTTCCCGGAAAGGGGATTGTTCTAAACGAGCCGTCCGTTGTGGCTATTTCAGAGGAGGACAATAAAATTCTGGCAATCGGGCTTGATGCTAAGAAAATGATAGGCAAGACTCCCGATTCAATCGTTGCCTACAGACCAATGAAAGACGGAGTAATTGCAGACTACAGGGTAACCGAGGCAATGCTACGCTATTACATAAATAAATCTTTGGGCAAATGGAGTATTGCCAAGCCAGAAGTTTTAATTTCTGTTCCAGCAGGAGTCACTTCAACAGAGAGGCGCGCCGTGGTAGAGGCGGCGATAAAAGCGGGAGCAAAAAGCGCTTATGTTGTCAAAGAGCCGATTTTGGCTGCAATTGGCGCCGGTATTCCTATTCATGAACCAATAGGACATATGATTGTTGATATTGGAGGAGGAACAACGGATGTTGCAGTAATATCGCTTGGTGGGATAGTGGCATCAACTTCTGTTAAAGTTGCCGGGAATAAAATTGATTCTGCAATAGCAGATCATATTAAAAGAACTTATAACTTGGCAATAGGCGATAGGACAGCGGAGGAAATTAAAATTAAAATAGGTTCAGCTATACCTCTTGATGAGGAGCTTACAATGACTATTAAAGGCAGGGACTATGTACTTGGGCTTCCGCGCTCGGTGGATATAAAGACCAATGAAGTGGTAAAGGCAATTAGCAGGGAATTGCGGGAAATTATAAAAGCCATTAAAGATGTTCTACAGGATACTCCGCCGGAACTCTCTTCTGACATAATTGATCGGGGAATTATTATGACAGGAGGCACATCACAGCTTCCGAATTTTCCAGAATTAGTTTTTCGCCGAACTGGAGTAAAGGCAGTCCTTGCAAAAGAGCCTTTATATTGTGTAGCTAGAGGAACTGGAATTGCATTGGAGCACTTAGACACATATAAAAAGAGCATTATTGCTAAGCGATGACGCGAGTGTTGTGAACGATCCGTCAGCTGGCGGAAGAATGACACGAATTTTCTATTCTAATGTTCTTGAGAACATTAGAATAGAAAGGGAATGACGAATAACGAGTAGCGAGTGATGAATGACGAATGGGGAATAAAGATGCAATGTAAACATTCTATACGATCGTATAAAATGTTTACAAATGGAGTTTAAATTAAATTTTAAATTAAAACGTTTGTATTAAAAGTTTAAACAAAAAGGCGTGCTTACGCACGCCTGAAGATTAGAGGAGTTGAAACTTTCCTTCATGGAAACCATGTCTGTATGCCTTAATAAATGAAGCCCATTTTCCACCCTCGTAGTAGATGGCAATGAGTGTGAAAAGACCGACAGTAGTATTGGAAACTTGAAGTCTAAGAGTGCCAGGCCTGAAATCTATACCAAGAATACGTCCAATTAGAATATGCGATTCAGTATACAATTTGCATTCAAAACGGAAAAGCTGGCCGATGATATCATGTGGGTTGGTCGGTAAACCAAGAGCCTTAAGTTGCTTTTCTAGTTCAGCAATCAAATCAGTTGAGTCCATTATTCCTCCACGTTGAGTTGGTTAGTTCTTTGAAAAATATATCACTTTATAATTAATTGTCAAGATTATTAAAGATGAAAAAAAATAAGATAATTAGATTATGGATTTACTAACTAATTCATGGAAACAAGGGAATCTCCATCATGCTTATGCCTTTGAGGGAGAAAAGGAATTAATTCTAGAGAATTTAAATGATTTTTTAAAAAATAGCCTTGAGATAGAAATTTCCGGCAATCCGGATTACAGCCTTCTTAGCTATGATACTTTTGGCATTGATGAGGCAAGAGAAATAGCACAGAGGCAGGCAAACAGGTCTTTTACCGGAGGGAAGAAGATTTTTATTATCACTTCAAATTCAATAACTGTTGAGGCCCAGAACTCACTATTGAAAGTGTTTGAAGAACCTGCATCCGAAACGCACTTCTTTTTGATTTTGAATTCTTACGAAAGACTTCTACCAACTCTGCGTTCAAGATTGATTTTTGCCGGTAGATTCAGTGGTGACTCCAAAAAACTTAAGACAATCGGCAGAAAATTTATTGATGCGAAAATAAGTGAGAGGTTAGAGCAAATACAGGAAATCGCCGGTAAGGATTCAGAGTTATCATCACAAGAGAGTAAAAATATGGCTCGCGATCTGTTGAATGGAGTTGAAATTGAACTATGCCATCAAATACAGGAACCCGATTCAGTATCTATTCTCAGTGAAGTTATGAAAGCAAAAAGTTATCTTGAAGACCGATCGCCGTCAGTGAAACTATTACTAGAGCAGTTAGCGGTAACTATTCCAGTGAGGTAATTCGTATCATTCGATCTAATTCGTTATAATTCGCGTTATGGTTTTAACCACTCATCAAGTTGTCGGTGCTGCAGTGGTAAAAGTATTCAGCTTAAATCCAGTGGGCGCCCTTTTTGCCGGAATCGCTAGCCATTATTTTTTGGATTCATTGCCTCATTGGGATTATTCTCTAAGCTCAGGCAAATCCAAGGAAGGTAAATTGGTGGATATTGAAATCGGCAGGGGTTTTGTAAAAGATCTTTTTAAACTTATTCCTGATTTGTTATTGGGATTATTTCTTTCCATTCATTTTTTCAGCTATTCGGATTTCTCAAATCTAGCAGGAATTGAAAAAGCATTTTCTGACCCAATTTTATGGGGTGCTGTGGGGGGTATTTTACCGGATGCGCTTCAGTTTTTATATTTTAAAATCAGAAGACAGCCGTTAATCTGGATTCAGAAGTTTCATGACTTTTTCGCAAGTCCTGAAGAGATAAAGGGGACTGAAAAGCAGTACTTACTCGGAATAATCGTTCAGGTATTTATAATTTTTCTTGCAGTAATACTATTTAAAAATTGATAGAAGGTTATGATAGACTAAATCTATGTCCTATAGTTTTTCCTCTCTAAAACAAAAAGTTTCAGAAATTGAAGATTGGCTGAAGAAGGAATTTTCTTCAATTCGTACCGGCAGAGCCACACCAATAATTTTAGACTCTGTGTGGGTAGAAGTTTATGGCAGTAGGCTTCAGATCAATCAACTCGCGACAGTAAACATTGAGGACCCTAAGACTTTGCGTATTACTCCTTGGGATAAAAGCCAGATTAAGCTTATTGAAACTGCAATCAGAGACTCGGCGTTGGGAGTGTCAGTAGTTGTGGATGATAAAGGTTTAAGAGTAATATTTCCGCAGTTGACAGAAGAGAGCAGAAATACTTTTATAAAATTTGCAAAACAAAAACACGAGGAGGCAAGAAAGAATCTGCGTCTTGAGAGAGATAAGGTTAAAGGTGACATTGAGAATAAGGAGAAAAAAGGAGAAATGGCGGAAGATGATAAATTCAGGGATTTAGAGGAATTACAGAAAAATACAGATGAAGCAAATAATAAATTTGATGAAATGTTGGAAAGAAAAGAGCATGAGATTTTAGGAAATTAATTATTTTAAAATAATTTTCTAACCGCTCAGCTCAAGAAAATCTATCATGTCTATACTTATTTTTTTAATTGTTCTTGCCGTTTTGATATTTGTTCATGAATTGGGACACTTTATTGTCGCAAAAAAATCAGGAATTAAAGTTGAGGAGTTTGGAATAGGATTTCCCCCCAGATTGTGGAGTAAAAGAAAGGGCGAAACTCTTTATTCAATAAATGCCATTCCCTTTGGTGGTTTTGTAAAAATATTTGGTGAAAATCCAGATCAAGAGTCTATTCATGGATCTGATAGTTCAAGAGCGCTTTTTAATAAGCCGCGAGTAATTCAGGCGGCAGTATTGTTTGCAGGAGTTTTTTTTAATGTTTTGCTGGCATGGTTTCTTATATCTCTAGGATATATTATCGGCTTGCCTGCTTCCACGGAAAATTTCAAAGGCCCGGGAGAAATCACAAATCCCAAAGTTGTAATAACGTTTGTGATGGAGAATTCACCAGCAAGTCAAGCTGGGATAAAAGTGGGTGATGTAATAAGGGGGGCTTCACATCAGAATCTGGCTTTAAGAGAAATCAAACCTCAATCAGTATCAAATTTTATTGATGCCTATGGAAGCGACGGGGTTAACTTCACAATTTCTCGCGGAAAAGAAATTTTTTCTACTCCACTCAAATCTGAAAATATTGCCGGTTCGGGTAGGCAGCTGATCGGAATATCAATGGATGAAATAGGCACCCTTAAACTGCCGGCTTATCTTGCTCTCAGGGAAGGACTCAAAACAACTGCCAAATTGGTTAAAGAGACCGCAGTTGGAATAGTTAAATTTATAGGTAATGCTATTGTGGGCAAGGGTGATTTATCACAGGTTACCGGTCCAGTGGGGATTGTCGGACTAGTCGGGGATGTAAGCAAATTGGGTTTTGTATACTTAGTCTCTTTTACAGCAGTAATTTCAGTAAATCTTGCAATAATAAATTTACTGCCATTCCCAGCTCTTGATGGTGGAAGACTCCTTTTTCTTGGTATTGAGGCCCTGATAAGAAGGCCAATATCTTATAAAATTACTAACAGACTCAATCAAATTGGTTTTGCACTGCTTATATTGCTGATGATTGTTGTGACTTTTCGTGATATAACAAAATTGTTTGGGTCATAATATACTCAATAAAATGGACGGGGTAGAAAAAATTTCATATTCAGCGGAAGAAATGAGGGCGAAGGCGAACCTTCAAGTGGCTTTGATGCTTTTATTATTGGGTGATGGTGCTACAACAGAAGAAAAAGATAACTGGATTAATACAAATTCGGAGAAATTTAGAATAATATTTGAAGAGAGAAAATCTGATCCTGAATTTTTAAGAAGATCCACTGAAGAGCCCCAAAATTTAGCACAAGAATTAGTAAAAGAATTCTGGCCGGAATCATTGAAAAGGGTTGCATAAAAACTCACTCGTGTTCATTTTAAAAAACACGATAATTTTATGGTTAAAATTTCTCTACTCGCGCCAAGCGCTCTGTAAGGTTTTTTAAAATGAACACTCGTTCGTTATTGATTGAAAAAACACGATAATTTTATGGTTAAAATTTCTCTACTCGCGCCAAGCGCTCCGTAAGGTTTTTTAAAATGAACACTCGTTCGTTATTGATTGAAAAAACGCGATAATTTTATGGTTAAAATTTCTCTACTCGCGCCAAGCGCTCCGTAAGGTTTTTTAAAATGAACACTCGTTCGTTGTTTATTAAACAAGCACGCATATCCGTCTGCTGACGGATTGCTCTGCTCGTCCCGCTATGACGGGACTGCGCAAGGTTTTTTCAAAAACAATCCTCGTTCGTTATTAGAGAAAATTTAACTTTGAAAAAGTACGGATATTTTCTTGCTAGAAAATTCTTTCTTACTGAAACTGTCCACTCATTGGAACTTTCTTTCAGAAAGATCACAATGAGTCTTGCGAAGCTCCATGTGTTCGCTTCTCACATGCTCGTGCCGACCGCACTCGCAAGTCTTTTTCAATGTAGAAGATTAAAAAACCCCACATGTAATGTGGGGATTAGTGATTGTCTTCAACTATATAACCAAGTTTTCCTTCATCATCTCCGGAAGGGAAAAAAGTGCCGCTTACTGGTCCTTCAAGAGTTTGTCCGAAGAATCTGAAAAAAGTTCTTCCATCAGTACTTTTTTCAGCCATACGTTTTATTTCTGCTTTTACCCTCAATGTAACTTTATTTCCTCCCTCGGTAGAGATTACTATAAATTCAACCTCATCCGACTCATTTAGTTCTAATTTATCAGTATCTGGCTCATCGCGAAGAAGATTCCATTCTGGTGGCGGCCGGATAATTTCATAGGTTGCCATACAACCTCCTTTGTTCTTTTTTAATATTATCAAATACAAATAAAAACCGGAATCTGAAAGATTTTCTGCTGATATATTCTCAAATAATTGAGATTTGTCAATTTTGATTTGAGGCATTTTTACTGTAATATTTTGGGAAATGAGGCTATCTCAACTTTTTACAAAAACTCGCCGTGAGGCGCCAAAAGATGAAGTTTCTAAAAATGCTCAGCTTCTAGTTAGAGCAGGTTTTATCCATAAAGAAATGGCTGGCGTTTATGCATATCTACCATTAGGTTTGAAGGTTTTAAAAAAGATCGAGCAGATTATCAGAGAAGAAATGAATTCGATTGGAGGAGTGGAATTATTAATGACAACACTTCAAGATGCAGAAGTCTGGAAAAAAAGCGGCCGATGGAATGATGAGGTGGTTGATAACTGGTTTAAGACAAAATTTGCAAATGGAACAGAGGTTGGAATTGCAAATACACATGAGGAGCCCATAACTGAAATGCTCTCACATTTTATTTCTTCTCATAAAGATTTTCCCGTCTATGTTTATCAATTCCAAACTAAATTTCGCAATGAATTGCGGGTAAAAAGCGGAATTATGAGGGTAAGGGAATTTCTAATGAAAGATCTGTATTCGTTCAGCAGAACTGAGGCTGAATTTAAGGATTTTTATGAAAAATGTGCCACTGCATATATGGAAATATTTAATAGGGTTGGCATAGGTCAATGGACTTACAGAACTGCAGCTTCAGGCGGTTCATTTACCACCGATTTAACTGATGAATTTCAGACTCTATCCTCTGCGGGCGAAGATACAATCTATGTAGATAAAAATAAAAGGATTGCCATAAATAAAGAAATTTTTAACGATGAAAATATAAAAAAGTTGGGTTTGAATAAAGAAGATTTAATTGAGGAAAAAGCAATTGAGGTGGGGAATATTTTTCCACTTGGTACAAAATATTCTGATGCAATGGGATTAAAATTTACTGACGAAAAGGGAATACAGCAACCTGTCATAATGGGCAGTTACGGAATAGGTCTTGGCAGACTAATGGGAACAGTAGCGGAAGTTCTTTCAGATGATAGAGGGCTGGTGTGGCCCGCCTCAATTTCTCCCTTCCAATTTCATTTGGTAGAAATTGAGGCGGGCAAGCCCCGTGAAAATAGGGCGGAGAAAATCTATAATGAACTTATCTCACGGGGTAAGGATGTTTTATATGATGATCGTGATCTGCGAGCAGGCGAGAAATTTGCTGATGCTGATTTAATCGGTATTCCGTCTCAGATTATCATAGGAGATAAATCTGTAGAAAATATTGAAATCAAGAATCGAACGACTGGTGAAATTAGGGTTGTTTCCGACGAGGATTTTCTTGAAGAAATCAAAAAAAATGTCGGCTAAAAAACAAAATTCTGTTGAGAAAATAAAAAGGTATCTCCGAAATGATATCGGGATTGATTTGGGCACAGCCAATACTCTGGTATATGTACGCGGTGCAGGGATAGTAATAAATGAGCCATCAGTTGTAGCTATAAATCAGAAAACAGGGAGAGTGGTGGCTATCGGTCATGATGCCAAGCAAATGCTCGGACGCACCCCCAGACACATTGTTGCTATCAAACCTCTAGTTGAAGGAGTAATCTCAGATTTTGAAGTTACAGAAGAAATGATTGCGTATCTTTTGAATGCGGCGCAAAAAAACAATAAAAAATTTTTCGGCCCGCGCGTTGTTGTAGGAGTTCCTTCAGGTATTACAAATGTTGAAATCAGGGCGGTAAGAGATGCTACACGCAATGCCGGAGCGAGCGAAGTCCACATTGTTGAAGAACCGATGGCCGCCGCAATCGGCATGCGCCTTCCGGTTAAAGATCCTGTGGGAAGCATGGTTATTGACATAGGAGGGGGTACTTCCGATATTGCAGTTATTTCTTTGGGAGGAGTCGTCCGTTCAAAAAATTTGAGGATCGCCGGCGACAGACTTAACAATGATGTCGTCTCGTTCATTAGAAACGAATTTAAGATTTTAATCGGTGAAAAAACAGCAGAGGATATTAAAATTGCTATAGGCTGCGTAATTCCATCTGAAAACCTTGAAACGACCGTCAAGGGCAGAGATTTGGTCACTGGACTGCCAAGAGAAGTTGTTATAACAGATTCAGATGTCAGGCAGGCCATTGCACAATCAATTAGCAGTCTTATTGAAGCCACAAAAGAAGTGCTGGAAACTACTCCTCCGGAAGTGCTTTCCGACATAATGCATAGAGGCATATATTTATCCGGAGGCGGGGCGCTTATAAAGGGCTTGTCTCAGCTTTTGCAGGATGAGCTTAAAATCCCTGTTTACATATCTGAAGATCCTCTTACCGCTGTTGCAAGAGGGGCGGGTATAATTCTTGAAGATCTTGAAAACTTTAACGAGGTTCTAATTGCAAACGAAGATGAATTACCTTTTAAGAAATAATGTCCTACGCCCGCGCAATACTTTTAAACTGCCAATTGCAATCACGGCCGTTTTTTTAATTTTTGTCTTTGCGGTCAATACTCTCTTTCCTTCCTTTTTCTTTAGCTTTTTCGGCGCCACAGCAAAACCATTTTGGAATTTCAGAAATTTCTTTCTCAATGGTCCTTTTCTTTTTTTAAAAAACAAAGGCGAGTTAATTAAGGAGAATAATGATCTTAAACGGAAACTTCTTCAATTAAATCTTGGGAAAGAATTTGTTGATAATAAAGCGTCAAATGTCGCCGAAGTAATTTCACGTCCCCCCCAGTCTCCATACGATATTCTGGTTATTGAGGCACAATCAGATCACTTGGGTGAAGGTCAAATAGTTTTTTCACCTGAAGGAATTGTTCTGGGTAATATTATTGAAGTTTCAGGAAATATTGCAAAAGTCTCTTTGTTTTCCAGTGGCGGTAGAGAAACTGCCGCACACACGCAAAATTTGGGGGAACTTGTTCTGGAAGGCCGAGGCGGAGGAAATTTTTTTACTAAAGTACCAAAGGATTATTTGGTAAACATTGGGGATGATTTTTACCTTCCCTCCTACAAGGATAAAATATTGGCTACGGTTATTTCAATAGAAGAAAACGATCAGGATTCATTTAAAAAAATTTATCTTTCATACCCGTTGAATATGTTTGAAATGGAATGGGTTGTATTTTAGAAAATCATGAATACTAGGCAACATTTAAAAAGAATATTTATTGATATTCTGCTTTTTGTTTCTGTTTTTATTGCGCCTTGGTGGTTTACTGTCATTCTTGGATTTATCTTAGTTTTTTTGTTTGAAAATTTTTATGAGGTTTTGATTATTGGCCTAATCATTGATTCCTTATACGGAGCCCATTCTTTGACTTGGACAATCGCTTTTAGTCTTTTATTTTTGTTTTCACTGTTTGTAAAAAAACATTTAAAATTTAAGAACTGATGCTAAAAAGACTAAAACAAAGAATTTTCCGCCGTGACTCGCTTGATATGAAAGCGGAAATTGATCCTGATGAAATTTTTCTTGATTCTTCAAATCTTCCGGAATTTAATATCCATCGTTTTGAAGGCACCCTTGAGCGGCCGCTAGGACGCCTTACTTTTATTGTTACCGCCGCTGCATTTCTTTTAATCGGATTATTGTTTATCGGGCGCTCATATGCATTGCAGGTTAAGGGTGGGGAATACTACCGTGAGCGAAGTGAAAATAATTCCCTCAAGCATACAGTATATTTTGCCAACCGCGGCCTTATTCTTGATCGAAATGAAAATGAACTGGCTTGGAACGAGCTTAATAGCGAAGGCGACTTTTCTTTTCGCAGGTACATTCCACTTTCTGGATTCTCGCACCTGCTTGGATTTGTAAAATATCCTTCCAAGGACAGCAAGGGTATTTATTATGAAGAGAATTTTATTCCTCAGAGCGGGGTGGAAGAATATTACAATAATATTTTATCGGGGATTAACGGGATAAAGATCACTGAAACGAATGTTGGGGGGGAAATTCAATCTGAAAGCGTGCTTAACCCGCCAAAGGACGGCCAAAATATAAAACTCTCAATTGATGTAGAGATCCAAAATAAATTATACGAATATATAAGAGGCATTGCGGGGGAGAGAGGTTTCTCAGGTGGCGCTGGTGTGATAATGGATGTAAGAAATGGAGAAATTTTGGCAATTACAAGTTTTCCGGAATTCAATTCAAATTTGTTTACTTCTGGAGAAGATACAAAAGCAATAAAAAATACCCTCAATGACAAAAATAATCCATTTTTAAATAGGGCTGTAAGCGGACTCTATATCCCCGGTTCAATTATTAAACCATTTCTTGCAATCGCCGCTTTGGAGGAGAATATTATTGATCCGCTGAAGAAAATATTAAGCGTCGGGCAAATTGAAATTCCAAATCCCTATGATAAGACCAAAAAAACTATTTTTCGGGACTGGAAGGTGCACGGATGGGTTGATATGCGTCATGCCATATCTGTTTCAAGTGATGAGTATTTCTATACAATCGGCGGAGGATACAAGGATCAGAAAGGTTTAGGTATAGATAATATTGAAAAGTATATGAAAATGTTTGGATTTGGCTCATTAACTAGTTCACCTTTTTCCGAAGAAAAAGAAGGTAATGTACCCAGCATTAAATGGAAAGAAGAGAACTTCGCCGGTGATCCGTGGAGAGTGGGAGATACTTACAACAGCTCAATTGGGCAATATGGCTTTCAAGTTACGGCTCTACAGGTCGTAAGAGCTATTGCGGCAATAGCAAATGATGGAACGCTCCTAAGGCCAGAAATTTTATTAAACTCCGATACTCAAGGTTCTATCAAAATCCCGATAAGTTATGATTTTATAAAAATAATTAAGGAAGGAATGCGACTATCTGTATTAGAAGGAACCGCCTCTGCTCTTAATTTACCTCAAATAAATGTTGCCGCAAAAACTGGAACTGCAGAGCTCGGTACTACAAAGCAGGCAGTTAACTCTTGGGTTACTGGATATTTCCCTTATGAAAATCCACGCTATGCATTTGCGGCTGTTATGGAAAAGGGTCAGAGAAGCAATACCGTGGGAGCCTCCTATGTTATGAGACAGCTTTTAGAGTGGCTTAGTATCTACAAACCTGAATATATAAATTAGGATTGGCTTGCCCGTTCAAATCTTTTTAAAAAATTTGTTCGGGATGAGTGTTTATAAGTCGGAATACGTTAAATAACCAACAATCCACAACTAACAAAATACTAGGAATCAAAATACAATAAAATCAAAGATCAAAATTTAAAACTTAAAAATCAATATTGTAATTTAAAATTTAAAAATATCCATACACTAATTTAATACGATCATAGTAAATCGGTGTATCTTGAAATAAATATAAAAAAACAGCCGATGCTGTTTTAGTTTACAGAACACAGAACCACAGGCATTGAGTTTATCTGACTTAGATAACTCTTTCCTTTATTTAGTTCAAAACTGATTGTACAGGAACTAAAGACTTTCGCCCGCCCTCCATCATCAACATACCAATTAACATATCCACTAGAGAAGTCATTGCCGTTTCTTTTAACTGGTTGGACAAGGGTAAACTCTTCTTTGTTTTCAACCATTTTGGCAAGCGTTTGCCTGAAGCATTGCCGGTCGCAGTTTTTTTTGAGGAAAACTATTCTTCCGGCATCACTGTCACGTTTGTTAAGATCCCTGACAAATCGCTCATAAGCATCTACCATCGGTCTCTCTTTTATGGTGATGTAAAAGCAGCTGCAAAGAAGCGGCAAAAAGAACACCAGTTTACGCATAATAGTCTCCGGGAAAATTCTGAATTTTATCCTACAACTTTCTATAACTTATACAATTATTTATATCCTTAATTCGCATGAAGGGATATAAATAAAAAAGCGCATCACTATGTGAGCGCTTAATGGATTGCCCTTATTCCTTCTATTGCTATTGTGTCTGACCGATCAACTATCCACTTTCCTCTTTGAAACTTGAAGAAGATGAGGGTCTGACTCTGAATATTTACTCCGCAATCGCTTGAGCCGGCTGGTAAAGATTTTCTTGTACACAACTTTATCCATTGGGTGTAAATGCCCACCTTGGTGGAATCATTGATCCTTCCAATGGGATAAACTAGTGCAGCAAGATTAGTCTTTGCTTTTCCTAGCACACTATTCATCAGATTCGAACACTCAGGTTGTTCACAGTCTTTACTGAGTAGAACGACCTGGGTGTTTTTGTCTCTCAGGAGTTTCTTTACTGTACTTATGTAAAGCTCCTGAAGTGCCGAATCCAGCGAGGTTTGAGTTGTGGGATAGTATTGATATTCAGGACCCCTACCTGTTTGTGGATACAAGTCTGTAGTAACTTGCATGTTACAACCAAGAACTCCAATCACTAAGAGAAATATTACGATCTTAACTCGCATACTATCTCCAGTTTTTATCTTCTGACTATAAGAATACTCATTGATTTTAAATAAGCAATAAGGGCGCTCCTGTTAGAAGCGCCCTGTAATAACAATAATACCAAGTCAAAGTATCTCTTTTGCTTGGCAAACTAATCGGTGAGAGCCCACCGGGTATAGCAGGAATCTGCTTCTTCACGGGAGATTTCCATCTATACCTTTTGTTACATAGGGCATGTCTTTGTCGCTGTACCCGGAGGCGAAAAAGAAAGCAAGATGCCCTGTAACTTAAGACATTATACTAAATAAAATTTTTCTGTCAATAGTCAAGATTTATATTTGTTTATTGTTGATTTTTTATTGACTTTTATTGTGTCTCCTGTATGATATCGCCCATTATTTTATGTCAGACGAACACGAGTATCTTACAAAGGAAAAATTTGAGGAATTCAAGAATGAACTTGAATATCTAAAATCTACTCGCAGAAAAGAGGTTGCGGAGAATTTGGAATATGCCAAAAGTCTCGGAGACTTGTCAGAAAATGCCGAATACCACGAAGCCCGAGATGTTCAAGCAGCTCTGGAAGATCGCATTGCCCGCCTTGAAAGGATGTTAAAAAACTCAACAATAATCTCTTCTCACAACACCAACACAGTCTCTTTAGGTTCAATTATCACAGTCAACAAAGAGGGCGAGAAAGATAAAAAAGTATTTACTATTGTTGGTTCAGAAGAAGCTGATACAAAAGAAGGCAAGATATCGCTACGTTCTCCATTTGGCGCAGCTGTTTTAGGGAAAAAGAAAGGTGATGCTTTCTCATTCATTACCCCTTCTGGTACAATGACATATAAGATTACTGATATTAAGTAATCAGCTTTCTGGTTTCAGCTTTCAGAGTTTATTGACAGCTGATAGCAGATAGCTGACAGTTGATAACTCAAATGTCATCTCTAGACGATATAAGAGAAAACAGACTCTCAAAGTTAAAGAAACTTCAAGATTCAGGGATTAACCCCTTTCCTGTTAAAAGCAAACAGGATCTAGAAAATGCCGAAGTTATAAAAAATTTCAGTAAATTTTTACGCGGCAAGAAGAAAGAAATAAGCCTTGTCGGCAGGATTATGTCACTCCGACCACAGGGGGCTATTATTTTTTTTAATTTTTCTGACGGCACTGGGGTGTTTCAGGCTCTACTCAAGAAAGCCCCAGCAACTTTTGTAAAACAAAACTTGAAGGGGCAAGGGACTCTATCAATAGATGATTTTAAACTATTTGAAGATACTGCCGATATCGGAGACTTTGTTGAGATAAGGGGGAAACTATTCCTGACAAAAAGAAAAGAGAAAACTATTGAGGTTCATCATTGGAGGATGCTTTCAAAAGGCCTACGGCCACTGCCTGAGAAATGGCACGGTCTTCAGGATGTTGAGGAGAGATTCCGCAAAAGATATCTAGATACACTCATGAACGATGAGGTAAAAGAGAAATTCCTTTTGAGAACCAGAATGATAAATGAAATAAAAAACTTTTATAATTCACAGGGGTTTGTTGAAGTTGAGGTACCTATGCTTCAGCCACTTGCAGGAGGAGCAAATGCCAGACCATTTATAACTCACCACAATGCCCTTGATATGGATTTTTACCTTCCTACAGCGCAGGAGTTATATTTGAAAGAGCTTCTTGTCGGCGGATTTACTAAAGTATATGAGATAGGACGCCGGTTCAGAAATGAGGGAATTGATCACACGCACAATCCGGAGTTTACAATGCTGGAATCCAATATTGCTTATGGAGATGCGCAAAAAGACAGAAAATTTATTGAAGATTTATTTAAGTATGTTGTTAAAAAACTATTCAACAAAACCAAAGTTGAATATGACGGCCAACTTATAGATTTCGGAAAAAAATTTGCTGTTATTAAATTTCTAGATACCTTGAAGAGATATGCGCTAATTTCAGAGCCGGAAAGTATTTCAAGAAATGATGCCGCTCTTAAAGCTAAACAGCTGGGAGTAAAAGTAGAGGAACATGAATCTCTAGAAAAAATTCTAGATAATATTTTTAAAAAAGTCGCCAGACCAAAATTAACTCAGCCGACGTTTATTGTTGATCATCCGGTTGCTATGAATCCGTTTGCAAAAAGAAAGGAAGATAATTCAAATCTTATTGACCGTTTTCAGCTTATTGTGGGTGGTATTGAATTAGTCAATGCATTTTCTGAAACCAATAATCCCATTGAACAAAGACAGCGTTATCTGGAAGAGGATAAAAGGGGAAAAGCTGGAGAGGGAGATATTTCCCCATCTGATGAAGCCTACATTGAAGCAATGGAGTATGGAATGCCGCCAAATTCAGGCATTGGAATCGGAATTGACCGACTAGCTATGCTTTTAACAGATACCAAGAATATCAAGGAGGTCATACTATTTCCCACCCTACGACCAAAAGATTAAAGAATATTCACCCTGTTAAATCGGGATGCATTTAACAGGGTAAAGAAGTAATTTTGTTTCCGACATTGCGTCCAAAGACATAATATTGTATAATCTTTATCGGAAAACTTCTCGCTGAAAGGTTGATTAATGTACACTAGTTCTGACGACGAATCTCGTGTCCCTTCTACTGATCCAAAGAGAACGCATCTCCCGCCGGCACCACCCGTTTTGGTGACTACTGGGGGTGACGATGAAGAGCACAGGTGCGCTCGTTGTGGGACCAAGTTGGAGGAAGATGAACAAGTATGTCCGCAGTGTAATTACATAAATAGCGCAAACGACTAACGCCGCCCTTTTGCAGGACGGTTTTTTCTTTTTGACAGCGCGATGTTTCAATTAGGAATTATAGGAATTAAAAAAGAGAAAGCACTGCTTTCTCTTAATTTATTCAGTTTGAGCGATGACTGATAGCCAACGCCGCTCAATAAATCTTTCTCCACTTTCTCCGCATGAGGCATGTTCATTAAAGGCAATTTCCGTACTTTCAATCAAAGCTTGTACGGCATCTGCCACAGGGTAACCCGAAAGCGCACCTTCAGCATAATCATGGAAACTTCCGATTGCCTGCCAGAAAAAAAGCGAACCGCGGACAACATGTTCCTGTACTTCCACTACTCTCATGCCGGCACTTTGCGGAAGCTTTACATAATGATCTTTGCTTTGGGGTATTGCGGCAGCTTTTTTCTTTATACCTCTGACTCTTTCAAGTCTTAATGTTTCCTTGAGAGTCTCTGCTGCTTTCTTAACTTTCGTGCTGTAAAACGGGCGAGTTTCGGGAGCAATAGCCTCCGTATGAAATGCAGTATTGAAACAGAAAAATCCTCCGAGATTTAAAGCACTTTTGATTTTTGAAAGCGCTTTTTCTTGCTCATCCGGGTAGAGATAATGGACTCCGTTTGCCCAGATAATGACATCAAATTTTTGAGGAAGCTCTGTTTCCGTTATATCTGCATTTGTGAATACCACACGCTTAAGGTCAATGAGCAGACTCTGCCGAGCCAGCTCTAATGCCCATTTGGAATTATCAAGACAAGTGAGAGTCGGGTTAAATTCAACTCTCCATAGCTCTCTCATAAAAAGATTCGCCATTGTCCCGACACCTGTTGCAATATCCAAGACTGAATTAACTTGTAGTCCGCTTGCCTGAATATGATTGGCCCAAGACTCTGCGCAAATTCTGTTTACTTCAATATATTCAGGCGCCCTGCTGAAAGGTAGGAATGATCCGTCAAATCTATCATCTTGCACTGTATGCCTCTTCAAAGTTCATTTCTTAAAATAGATTACATAAAAACAGTAATTTTTCAATTAGTTTGACTTTTTATAAAATTTATGTATAAATATAATTTAGACGGTTCTTAGAAAGGAAGGTGAAATGACATTTATCGAAAAAATTGATTCTGTGGTGCTGAAATTATTCACAAAGATAGCGCATGCATTTCAGAGACTTACGGGAAAGACAAACTACTTTCTCGCAAAGATTGGCACTACTATGGTCGCATTAAATGTTGGATTAGACGCCGTAAATTATTTTTACAGGATTTTCCCTGGCAGGAAGACTTCTGGCTTCATGTTTACTGTAAGTGTTGTGGTATTGATTGGTCTGTTTCTAGATACGATGAAATTGGATAATGCAGAAAGACAGCACAAAGATTCCGAGGTAAAAGTCGCCATCAAATTCATTTTTCCTAATTCTCCAGTTTGGAGAGTGTTTTTATTAATGTTTGCTTATTTAAGTACTGTTGTATTAATATCTATAATTAGACATGGTTTTGATCAGTCTCTTCTTCATACATCAGTGGCCCCACTTTTTAGCTATGGACTGCTATTTTTTTGCTATTTCAGAGTCGTAGAGCCGCTGCATCCCCAAAAAGGCAAAATAAAGGAATGGCTGGAGAAATTTTCATTATCTCCAAAACCAGCGACAGCAAAATCCCCGACTAATTGAGTCGGGTTTTTTATTTTATTGAAGGGCTTACCCCGTACGAAACAAGATGAATTGTGTTATTTGTTGTTTTGTACGAAGTGAACCCTGTAGTGAAACTTCTTAGAAAGTTCTACTACGGGGTGAACTAAGTTTCACTAAAAATGTGGATAAAACTGTGAGGAAAGGGGATAAAGTGTTTTATACTTTCAATTAAGTGGGAAGAAGTGGTACCCCATAATAATTTTGCTCAAGTATTACAGAGAAAATTTAATTCTTAACAATATTTTGTAAATAGTGGCGAAGCACTTCGCGAAATAGGTAAGTGGCTATTCGCCACCCGCACTTCGCAAAAAAATACAACGGCAAAATTATTACGGGGCGAGGAAAAAGAAAATCAATCATGTTTATCGGAGAATACACACATACCTTTGATGAGAAAAAAAGGGTTTCATTGCCTTCAAAATTCCGTTCAACTTTGGGAAGGCGAGTTGTTGTAACCCGAGGGCTTGATAAAAGCTTACTTCTTTACCCGCTAAAAGTTTGGGAGGTAATTGCCAAGAAACTCGGCTCTCTATCGATGGGTCAGCCCGATACTCGTGCTTTCGGCAGGTTGATGCTTGCAGGAGCAGTGGAGGCAGAGGTTGACTCAATTGGGAGAATCTTGATTCCGGAGTTTTTGCGTAAATATGCAAGTCTTAGCCAGAAAATAGTTTTTGCCGGCGTATATGACCGCATTGAAATCTGGAATGAGAGAGCGTGGTTAAGCTATAAGAGTGGTGTGGAAAAAAGAGCTGATGCTATGGCTAAGAAACTTGGCGAAATCGGAGTGTTTTAATAACTTACAACTAACTACTAACAACCTACGACATGAAAAAAGAAAAAGATTTGTTGTCAGTTGTTAGTTATAGGTTGTAAGTTAACGTGCTATGCACGTTCCTGTTCTTTTACAAGAAACAATATCGGTGCTTGAGATCAAAGATGGCGAGGTTGTAGTTGATGCAACCTTGGGGCTTGGAGGTCATACAAAATCAATTGTAGAAACCGGGAAGAAAATAAAAATTATTGCCATTGATTTGGACGATGAAGCAATAAAAATTGCAAGGGAAAACTTAAAGGATTCCAGCGACATCGTCTTTGTTGAAGATAATTTTAGGAATCTGGATAAAATTCTTGATGATCTAGATATCAAAGAGGTCAATAAAGTATTATTTGACTTTGGATTGTCGAGTTTCCAGATAGATCACTCCGGAAGGGGATTTTCTTTTCAGAAGGATGAGCCTCTAAAAATGACATTCGGGAAAAGTGAAGTTAGTGCACAGTGGGTGGTAAATAAAATGAATGAAAACGACTTAAGGCAGGTTTTGAGAAATTACGGAGAAGAAAGATGGACGGGTAGAATTGCCAGAGCCATAGTGAAAGAAAGAGAAAAGAAGAAAATAGAAACTACCAGACAGTTGGTTGAGATTATTGAAAGAGTTGTACCCGGAAAGTACAGGTTTGGAAGAATACATCCCGCTACAAAAACATTTCAAGCGCTCCGAATATATGTAAATGATGAGCTCGCAAGCATTGAAGAGGGGCTTTCTAAGGCTTTTTTGAGACTTACTCCGGAAGGAAGAATTGCTGCCATTTCCTTCCATAGCCTTGAGGACAGAATAGTAAAGCACCTCTTTCGCGCTTGGGAGACAGCTGGTCTGGCGAAAGTCATTTCAAAGAAGCCGATAACCCCGACAGATGAGGAAATAAGCCAAAACCCAAGGGCAAGAAGCGCCAAACTAAGAGTCGTTAAAAAACTAACAACCCCAGTCAAATAAAAATTCAATTTGACGGGGCAAGCAAACAACAAACAACAAAAATGGATAAAAGAAATATTAGTAACAAGCCGAATGTGTTGTCAGTTATAGGTTGTAAGTTATAGGTTGTAAGTTGTGAGTAATTTTATGAGAAAGACAAAAGCATTAATTTTGAATAATAGAAAGGCAGTATTTTTAGCATTGATGTCAGTTATTGCTTTATCAGTTGTAGTATATATTTTTTCAATAAATTTTACTGTGAGGAATATTGCTTCAAGGCAAAAAATAGAAAGAGATTTGTCATATCTAAATATGAGAATAAATGAAATGGAATTTCAGTACATTAAAAGTAAAAACGAAATTACTTTGGAAAAAGCTATTGAGTTGGGGTTTGTAAAAACTCAAAATACGAAGTTTGTATCAAGAACACGCGCTGTTGCGATCGCGGAAGTTTCATCTAATACCCGCTAGTTTTTTCATGATTCATGATTCATGATTCATGATTCATGATTCATGATTCATGATTCATGATTCATGATTCATGATTCATGGGTTATATTTAAGGTATGCATACCAGAATTACTCTTTTTTCAGTAATCATAATTTTATTCGCTTTAGTTTTGATTGGAAGGCTTTATTTGGTGCAGATTGTAAACGGAGAGGAATTTAGGGCCCGAGCAGACAGACAGTATATACAATCAACCTATGATTACTATGACAGAGGGTCTATTTTTTTTCAGAACAAAGCCGCTGGTTTAGTGTCTGCCGCAACACTTAAAAACGGATTTATTATTGCCATTAACCCGAAATTGATTAAAAATCCGGAAGAGGTCTATGAAAAAATAAGCCAGATTATCTCTCTCGAGAGACAGCCTTTCATGCAGAAGACAGAGAGATTGGAGGATACTTATGAAGAGATAGCAAAAAGAGTGACACTAAATGATGCGGAAAAAATTTCTAAACTTAATCTGGCTGGTGTTTCAGCATATAAAGAAAGATGGCGATATTACCCCGGCGGGAATATGGCGGCCCACACAGTTGGCTTTATTGCTTATAAAGAGAATGAATTAGCCGGCAGATACGGTCTTGAGCGCTTTTATGAAAATATTCTTGGTAGAAACAATAAAAGTGTTTTTGTTAATTTCTTTGCGGAAATTTTCTCAAATATAAAACAAGGTCTCACAGATCACGAATTGGAAGGAGACATCATTACATCCATTGAACCTTCTGTGCAGGCGTTTCTTGAGGATGAGCTTGTTAAAGTTAAAAATGATTACAAATCAGATTATTCAGGGGGGATCGTAATGAATCCGATGAATGGGGAGATTATTGCTATGGCAATTAATCCCACTTTTGATATCAATAATCGTAATGAAAAGGATCCTCTGATTTTCTCCAACAAACTTGTAGAAGATGTTTATGAAATGGGATCAATAATAAAACCACTGACGCTAGCTGCGGGAATTGATTCCGGAGCAATAAGCGCAAATACAACTTATTATGATGCGGGATCTCTCACTCTCAATAATAAAACAATATTTAACTTTGATTTAAAATCCCGCGGTACCGTAAGCATGCAGGAAGTTCTGAACCAGTCCCTTAATACCGGGGCAGCGTTTGTAGCGCTTAAGATGGGTAATAAAAATTTCTCCAAATATATGTTCGATTACGGTCTTGGTGAGAAAACTGGAATTGATTTGCCAAATGAAACTCACGGCTTGATGGATAATCTGAATTCGCCCAGAGATATAGAGCATGCAACAGCCGCCTTCGGTCAAGGTATCGCAATGACGCCCATTGAAACAATAAGAGCTCTAGCAAGTCTAGGTAACGGTGGTAGGTTAATCTTTCCGCATATTGCGACAAAAATAAATTATAAAATAGGAACAGCAAAAACTCTCGAATTCGATGAACCTAAGCAGGTTCTGAAGCCGGAAACAAGCGAGGAAATCACCAGAATGCTAGTTTCTGTTGTGGATCACGCTCTGCGTGGGGGAACATTTAAAATTGAAAACTATAGCGTTGCTGCAAAAACGGGCACTGCTCAGATTTCAAGAGGGAAAAGCGGTTATTATGAGGACAGATTCTTGCATTCATTTTTCGGATATTTTCCAGCATATGATCCTAAGTTTATAATTTTTCTCTACACCTACTATCCCAAGGGGGTTAGATTTGCATCAGAAACTCTTTCCGCGCCATTTTTTGATTTGGCAAAATTTTTGATTAATTACTATCAGATACCGCCAGATAGATAGAACATGAAGCATGAATCATGGAACATTAATTTTGAGAGTCATAGAATACTAAAATGTTTTATGCTCTATGCTCTATGAAAAAAATTTCCCAAACACAATAAACTGATTAAACTATAAGTATGTTCAAGCAACTTTTAAAAGCTACAGTCATTAAGATCCTGACTTGGCAGGCCAAACTGGTTCTTAAGAAGTATAATCCTAAAATTGTCGCTGTTACGGGAAGTGTGGGAAAAACTTCTACAAAGGATGCTATTTTCACGATGCTTTCAAAATTTTATTTTGTACGCAGAAGCGAAAAGAGTTTCAATTCTGAACTGGGTGTGCCGCTTACAATTCTTGGTGTTCCAAACGGTTGGAATAATCCTTTCGTTTGGATAAAAAATATTATTGAAGGTCTGACTTTGATAGTGCTCCCGAATTTATATCCTCAATGGCTGGTGCTTGAAATTGGGGCAGATAGGCCCGGGGATATTGCTAGTTTAACAAGCTGGATAAAACCTGATATCGGAGTTGTAACAAGACTTTCAAAAATGCCAGTACATGTTGAATATTTCCTGTCCGTGGCAGAAATTGTCAGAGAAAAAAGTTTTCTTATTCAGAATACAAAAAGAGAAGGCATTGTGGTATTGAATGGCGATGATGAAGATGTAAGAGCTTTTCAAGGGCTTGTTGAAAATAAAATAATTTTTTATGGCTTGAAGGGTGCAGATATAACTTTTTCGGATTACGTGATTGAGTACTTGCCCGCAAAAAATTCTTTAGGAATTTCGGCGGGCGAGCCCGAAGAAATTTCTTCTAAAATTTCATCGGGTCTGAATAATGAAATTCAGGGGATTTCATTCACTGTCTCAAATGGCAAATCTAGCGAACAAGTGAAAATTCTTAGAAGTATTGGACTGCAACATGTCTACCCAGTGCTTGCATCAATTGCGGTAAGTCATGCTCTTAATCTTCCATTTAAAAAATCAGCTAAGGCATTTAAAAATTATGAAACTCCAGCCGGCAGGATGAAAATTATAAAGGGAATTAAGGACACAATAATAATTGACGATACATATAACTCTTCGCCTGTAGCTCTAGAAGAGGCGCTTAAGACTCTAGGAGAAATCATGACCAAGGCAAGAAAAGTCGCTGTTTTGGCAGATATGCTAGAACTTGGTGTATATTCTGTTGATGAACACAGGAAGCTGGGAGTATATGTAGCAAAAAATGCCGATATCCTTATTGCTGCAGGTTTGCGAACAAGGGCTTTGGCAGAGGCCGCACAAGACAACGGAATGAGTGAGAAAAATATATTTCAATATAACGACTCTCAAGATGCTGGCAGGGAATTGCAAAATATTATTAAAGAGGGAGATATAATTCTGGTAAAAGGCTCGCAGGGTATGAGAATGGAGAGGGTGGTGGAGGAGATAATGGCCGAACCTGACAAAAAAGAAGAACTTTTGGTAAGACAGGATAAAGAATGGCAGAATAGATAGCTTGAAGCTTTAAGCTGCAAGCTGTAAGCTTTTAATTTGCAGGCGCATTCGTCTATCGGCTAGGACACAGCCTTCTCAAGGCTGGAAGACGGGTCCAACTCCCGTATGCGTCAAATGACTCCAAAAATTGATATACAAACACACAATCTGCTGTTTAATCTTTTCTATTTTCCAAGTGTGTATGGTCCGAAAGAAAAATTAGATGCAGATGTTAATGAAATAAAGAATTTTGTACAGGAATTTGGTATTAAAATTCTGTCTGAAATTGAAATTTTATCAGGTTTTCCATGGTTTATGGACAGGATTCCAGTTGTTTTAGTGCCAAATAATAAGTTTCTTAATTATAGTTACTCACGTTTCGATTTGGAACCAGGAATTCCAGGAGTTGTGCTTAAAATTAGAGGGGCTATCAGAGATAAATGGATTTTGATTCACGAACTTGTCCATACGAATCAGAAACATGTAAATTCAAGTTTTGATTATGCGAAACTAAACACTGGAGAAAGAAACAATGATTTACTGGAAGTGTGGGCAGATTTAATCACACTAAAAATCATAATAAAATACTTTCCTGAATGGGAAGGTGATTTTTGGAATTTTTTTGAGACTGAAGAAAAGAATATTAGAAAAGGAAAAATATTGAGACAATTTATAAATAACTGGGATTTAGAAAAGAACGATATAAAGTTTTATTTAGAAAAAGATAAAAATTTAATTACTAAGAAGAGTTATTGGGACAGTATAGTTATTTGATTTTTTATTTTATGAGGAGTATTATTAAATAACCTGTAAAGCGGGAATGTCGAGCCCGCCTACACACCAATAGGCCTGTTGGTAGTGCAACGGGTGAAAATTTCGGTGGCCATCCTTTCTAGGGGGATGGCCTTTTCTTTTCTAACTTTGTCATACTTTTTTCAAAATATTTACTTTTTTATTTTTGCATGTAGTATTGAAATTAGAACCTATAAAGGAGTTAATGTGTATTTTACTCCGGAAAGAATTGCTGCGGTTCGTGCTGCTGACACAATAATGTTTAAAAATTCTGAAAGGTATGAGGGTCATGTTGTTTTAAAAGTCGTTTACTTACCTCATGATTTGGACGATAAGCTTAGAAGACTTGCAGAATCTGCCGGGTTATCAAGAGATTCTCTAATTCGTCTAGCAATATCGGACATCATGGATGAATTGGAAAAAGTAAACTTGCTGTCACAGGATGTATTCAATAGAGTTAAATCTGAAATACGCAATTCTGAGGGCGCAGGGCCCTTTTATGTGAGAACAGTTTATTTGGCTTGGAGAGCAGTTCACCTTTGTGAAGCAGTCCAGGCTACTATAAGTGATTTAGCTCGGTATGCCATATGGAGATTAGTAAATAGAGTTGAGATTGAGATTAATCAAAACCAGTAAATAACTGGTTTTTTTATTTGAAATGTGTAAATATCTTAAATAGAATTGCTCTGGGGGAGAGATGATTAGAGAACTATTCAGATGGTTTTATAAAGTTATTGAAAGTGGGTTGCCTAACATTCATGTTTTTGAAAGCGCAGTTCTTTTAGATTTTAGTTTGCATATTAAACCAGGGGCACCTATCAGAGGCACGGGTAGAAAAAATGAAACAAAATTATGGGGGACCAATGTTAGTGCGCTATATGTTTGGACAAAAAATGGAGAAGACCAGGCAGAGACAATAGAAGTCAAGTTGCATGAAAGACGGGGGATTTTTACAGCAACCTTTGTTAACAACAGACTTGTTGAATTAGACTTGAATGGTAGAAAAATTCGCCGAAATCTATTGAAGTATAAAGAACCGACTTATCGTATTTTGAGTCGCATAAGAAAAATCAGTACACAAAAATAGTAAAAAGAGTACGTTAGTTTGATATCAGAATTGTAGTATCAAAACACCCGCTATTAAAAGCTGGTTTTTTATTTCTACAATCAATTCTCTTATTCTCACGAATAAGAGAATTGATTAAAATTAAATAATTTGTACGGATTTGGTATAGTAGAATGGAATTATGAAAAGCAATTTTTCTCAAAAGGTTTACGAGGTTGTAAGAAAAATTCCGAGAGGGAAGACTTTGACTTATAAACAAGTTGCTAGAATCGCCGGCAAGCCAAAAGCGTCCCGTGCGGTAGGAAATATAATTTCAAAAAATACTAATAAAAATGTTCCATGTCATAGAGTAATACGATCAGATGGAAAATTGGGCGGATATAACGGATTGAGAGGAAAATCAAAGATGCAACTTTTAGCAAAAGAGGGAATAAAACTCTGAAATATAGTCCCTCAGAGCAAGCCCCGAGGTAATTACGGAACTCGCTTCGTTTATCCATTTCGCGCGGCAAGCTGTGCAGTATTGGACTATATTAGCTCCTCGGCTCGGAAATGAAAATTTATTTTCATTTCTCTCGCTCTACGTCGCTAATAAAAATCTGGCTTAGATGTTTTATATCTATTTGTTAATTCGCTCGAATTAACAAATAGAGGTTCCTGGAATTAGTTTAAATAATTAGATAAATAATTAAAAATAGAAAACCGCCCCGATTTCAGTCGGGGCGGTATCGTCAGCAATCGCTGTTGTACAGTGATAGCCGACTTACAGCCCATGGGCGGATGTCTCTGTAATTCAGCGCACTCCAGACATCCAACCTGTAACTATCACAACCGACGTACTCCAAGGTTCCGTTAGGAAGCTCCCGGTATCCCCCTGCTGTGAAATAAATGGAACCTTGAACTACAGGTACTCCACTTAGGTCAATTGTTGCCACCTGACCGAAACGGAGTCTCTCAACCAAAGTTCCACCATTTGTCATGATTGTGATAAAGCCGGGGTTTGTCTCGGCGGCGTTGTTGCGAATGGGAAGCACTGCTCCCACAGGTACAGCATCATCCGGACCTTGAACCTTTGCCCAGTTACAACTAAAAATTACGAGAAGTGAAAACAGAATTATTGCAGCAATGATAATCTTACCCGACAGGGGCATCTGAGTATTACCATTGTTGTTAGTTGTCACGAGTCCTCCTTGTTTAGGTTCACTTCTTATAGTTTTCTATCATATTTTAATATTTTGTCAACATAGAAAATTTTCTGTCTCTATTATTCCTCATTCTTGATTCTTGATTCATGATTCATGATTTTCGCATGATATAATCTTGCAAGCATGTCCGAAGCACTTGGTTTTAAAAACCCTCAGGAGGAAATTACTCATATCCAACAAGAGGTCCTTAAAAGGGAAGCTATTCTGCGAGGAAGCGGGGCCGAAGTTAATCGTGAGCAGATAATCTCTGAGAAAATTCACGAATATAAAAATTCTCAAAATGTTCTACACCCGTCTTATGAGACCTCGCAAGAAGCAATTGCTGCCCTAGCCCTAAACCTTTCGCCTGAAACACATGATAGGAGAATGTCAGAACTTTTGGTGCTATTAAATACAAAAGGAATAAGAAATACTTTAAAAATTATTGAAAAGTTGAGTGAGACACACATAGAGGATGATTTCCACCGTTTTCTAGTTCAATACATAAAAAAAGGTTTTGATGTAAAGGGCCTGAATAGAAAGGAACCGCTCTCGAAGGCTCTTAATATGACGCTTTATGAGGTAATTTTACCTGCGGGAGAAGATGAGGAGAAAAGAACGCTTAAGGAAATTATCTCAAGTATGGAGCAATTTTATGCAGGCATGCTTTCTGTTTCCTCCGAAAAAAATCCCAGAGAAAATTACATTACTATTGAGATTGCTAACAGTTTCGGATCAGACGAATTTGTATTTTATGCCTCAGTTCCAAACCACAAGAGGGATTTGTTTGAGAAACAGGTTCTGTCAGTCTTCTATGATGCAAAAATAGTTGAAAAAAACGATGATCACAATATTTTTAACCCTGAAGGAGTTGCATTAGGAGCAATAGCAACATCAGGAAACAATGCAGTATTTCCACTAAAAACTTATGAGCAATTTGATTATGATCCTCTAAATATTATTTTAAACAGCTTTTCAAAACTCAAAAAAGAAGGTGAGGGAGCCTGCCTTCAGGTAATGATTTCGCCAGTTGGAGACATGTATTTAAAAAAGTACAGCAGGATACTTGAAGAAATTGAAAAAGGCAAAAAAGTCAAAGATGTACTAAAAGAAAAGGGATTTTTGGCTGAGGTTGTAGGTTTTCTTTCTGAAGGTTTTGGAAGCAGTAAAGAAAAAAAAGATAAGGAGCCGGAGAGAATTGATACTGTCGCACTAGATAAAATAAAGAAAAAAATTGCTACACCCATTGTTGCAGCCTCCTTAAGGCTGGTGGTCTCAGCTCCAACATTGGGAAGATGTGAGGAAATAATTTCTGATATGGAGTCAGCTTTCAACCAATTTTCAGATCCGCAAGGCAACAGCCTCAAATTTAAAAAAGTTAAGGGAGGTAAAATTAAATATTTTCTGCGTTCATTTGCTTTCAGGGCATATGATTGGAAAGAAGTAATACCACTCAATTTAAGCGAGCTTACGACAATAATGCATTTTCATACCACTGCCGTGAAAGGCGTCGCTCAGCTTAAAACAACTAAGGCAGGAGATGCTCCTGCCCCGATTAATCTTCCTCAATCGGGGACTTTGCTTGGAGAGAATTCATATCGTTCACAGCAAACTAAGGTTTTTATAACTGATGAGGACAGAATGAGGCACTTCTATACGATTGGCCAGACTGGAACTGGTAAAACTACGTTTTTAAAAAACATGATCATTCAGGATATTGAAAGGGGGAATGGTGTTTGTTTTATTGACCCTCATGGTTCTGACGTTCAGGATGTTCTTGCTCATGTTCCACAGAATCGCCTAAATGATGTTATTTATTTTGACCCAGCCTACACTGCAAGACCGATGGCATTAAACATGCTTGAGTATGATTCAAGATTTCCCGAACAGAAAACATTTGTTGTAAATGAACTTTTCAGTATTTTCCAGAAACTTTACGGAGCGGTACCCGAGAGTATGGGGCCGATGTTTGAGCAGTATTTTCGCAATGCCACAATGCTTGTAATTGAGGACCCAGAGTCGGGCTCAACTTTACTGGATGTTTCAAGGGTAATGTCAAATAAAGAATTTCGTCAATTTAAGCTCTCTCGTTGCAAGAATCCGGTAATTGTGCAGTTTTGGACAGAAGTGGCGGAAAAAGCGGGGGGAGAGGCAGCGCTTGCAAATATTGTGCCTTATATCACAAGCAAATTTGATGTGTTTCTTGCCAATGAAATTATGCGGCCGATTGTGGCTCAAGAGCATTCCGCTTTCAATTTCAGAGAAATTATGGATGGTAAAAAAATACTTCTAGTTAATCTTTCTAAAGGGAGACTAGGGGATATCAATGCCAATCTTATCGGTCTAATACTGGTTGGTAAAATTCTCATGGCAGCACTCTCTCGTGTTGACTCACTCGGCACTGATCTGCCGCCATTTTATCTTTATCTTGATGAATTCCAGAATATCACCACGCCGTCAATTGCTACGATTCTTTCAGAGGCGCGCAAATACAAACTCTCATTATTTATCGCACATCAGTTCATTGCTCAGCTTGATGAAAATATTAAAAATGCAGTATTTGGCAATGTTGGCAGTATGGCGGTTTTTAGGGTCGGGGCAGAGGATGCGGAATACCTGGTAAAACAATTTGAGCCGATCTTCAGCGCTCGTGACATCATGAATATTGATAACTTTAACGCATACATAAAAATGTTAGTAAACGGTAAGCCAGAGAAACCATTTAATATAAGATGCTCTCCTCCACCAGCTCCCACAAATACTGATGTTTCCACAGTGAAAGAATTATCATACTTAAAATACGGAAAAAATAGGGAAGAAGTGGAATCAGAAATTTTAAAGAAATATCAGAAAGCTCCTATACCTGATATGAAAACAGCGCCTAGTAGGTTATAAGTAACCAACAACCAACAACAAACAACTAACAACAGACAATTAAAAGGTATAAGTTAATTAGAAACGGTAAAATATAAGAAAAATTTTTGGCGGATAAAAAAAGACGGTTAATTACCGTCTTGTCTTCGCTCTAGGCGACGTTGCCATGTATTCTCGTGGCGCTCGTCAGACACCTTAGTTACTGATGGTAACGTGGGTTCTCTCTTTTCCAGACCAATATGATCTGAAATCTGAACTAAAACAGCATTTCTTTCCTCTGGTTCCGTAAGTCCTTCTTCGTCAAGTACTGTCCATATAGCTCTTAGAGTTGAACGTGGACCATGGCGATTACCACGAACTGCCATGACTTTACCTGAAAGTCTCTCAATCTCACTGGCTGAACGCATTTGATTTACCTCCTCCGGACTGGGAATTTCTTCAGGCATAATAGCACTAATTTAGCATAAATACAGAGGTTTATAAATAAAAACCCGCGACCGCGGGTATTACTGAACAAGTTGCAGACGGCTGAATCTTTTGGCAAGAAGAAGCGCAAAACGCGATGTTTTAACAACTTTTTCCTTTCTTCTTAATCTTTCATCAGAGCGACACCATGCAATGATAAGATTTTTTGATTTGTACAAAATATTCTGGTAACACTCGGGTGAGTATCCCAATTGCTTCATAGCTTCCCTGATGCAATGATCAAAGATTGCAATATTCGCAACCCCATTACTCTGGCGTCTCCTGATGTTTAATGCAAGATTAGCCACTTGCTGAGTAGCAATTTCAACATTTAATCTGCGCATTAGGTCTCCTTACAGGCTCTACCTATATTTAACCAGTATTTATAAATTAATCAAGTAAAAATATAAATAGTTTGATTAATAAATGCTAGTTAATTTTTTTTATTTTCTAGCTACTGAGGAGCGAGTCCACAACATTTTTTACGTCTTTGCCATCAGCTTTGCCTTTTAACTCTATCATTACTGATGACATTAATTTTCCAATATCTTTTTTATCAGTTATACCCAGTTCTGATTTTTTAGCTTCTGCAATTTTGCGGATATCTTCAATACCCATCATTTGTGGTAGGTATTTTTGTAAGATTTCAAGTTCTGCTTCCTCCGCTGTCACTAAATCCTCACGCCCGCCCTTGCGGAATTGTTCAATAGAGTCTTTCCTTTGCTTGACGGAGCGTCTTATAACCTCAAGTGCCTGTTCATCAGTAAGCTGCGTATCTGGCTTCATCTTTTTAGCCACAGCCTCATTAGTAAAAGCAGCTAAAAGTCCGCGCAGTGTGTTAAGTCGAATAGAATCACGAGCTTTCATAGCTTCAGTAACTTGGTTTTTTATATCTTGATGTAAAGTCATAAAGACATACTAATATACTAATCCATACGAATCAACGAATGAATACGGATGGTACAAGAATTTAAAATGTAAAAGGCAAAATGTAAAATGACAATTTATAATTAAAAAATTGACAAAAGAAATAATTTAAATAATATGATATTGGATTTGTAAAGGAGAGTTTATGAAGAGTTTAGTTGAGTTTTTCGCTAGATTCCATCCCTGGTCACTGGTCTTAATGGCAGCACTTCTCGTTTTGATGATGTATGTCATTACAAGGGCTGCTAACAGGTGCCGTAATTGCGGAAGTTGGTTTCATAAGACTGTAATTCAGAGTATCTCCAACTTTGTTCTATTAGATCCAATTTCTCCTGCAATAAGTTCAAACGGTCTCAAACTTCAACTTCGTCTAACGAAGTGCATGAAGTGTGGTTGGGAAAGGCCCGTCGGAGTCGATCTTTTTAAAAAGGACTAGATCGAATTCTTGCAGTAATCTCGCTCATATTGATTCTTAAGGGAATTTTCAAATCATTACCCTAAACCGCCTAGTGCGGTTTTTTTTCTATAATTTGACTTTAGAATAATAAAAACACCGTGCGATACGTCCGCTACGGTGTGATACTTCTTATGTGATAACAAGACGTCCGGGCCATTCTTTTATTATTTGGCCTTCGTCTAACTCCGCATAATTCCATACTCTGGTGTTTGTTCGGAATCGAAAAATACACTGATCTCCACCAAAAACCCCCGCGTTAGATATTAGTTCTAACGTATTTTCTTCCCTATGTTTCTTATAACAAAGAAAATCAACTTTACCAGCCCAGAAAACAGGAAGTCTGCCGCTTTCTTCGGGGAAAAAGAAGAACTTTGCTCCGATGATTTTTGTGGGGTTTACAGGTAAACCTGCCGAACGAAGGATAGGAATAATATCCGCGAACCATGGCCTCAATAGGAGTGCATCTGCAACTGCCGCTACAATTTTTCTATACGAACGCGAAGTCAGCCAAGGTAGAATCATCATGTTGTAGCCCCAATGAGGTGAGGTATACTTCTTGAGCCACATTAACACAGTATACTTTCTGTGTCAAATCCTGTTTTTTGGACTTTGTTATTTATTCTCTGTAATTTTTAATTCCAATTCTTTATTCCCTATTCTTTATTCGTTATAATTGCTGGCATGGATTCTAGTCTCGTAATTGTGGCAGTCATTGTTATTCTTGTGTTAAACGCTGTTATTTTGTGGCAGATTTTTCGCAGGCAAAAGGGAAGTAGCGGGGGTGAGTTTCTTTTGATGCAGAATCAATTAAATGAGATTGTAAAAACGCTTGATTCCAAACTATCTCAATCTCGTCAAGAGATGCAAGAGGCAGTCAGACACCAATTTAGCCAGTCCCAGCAGCTCATTAAAGAAATAAATCAGGAAGTTTCTAAAAACTTAATAGAGGTTGCTAAAGAGCAGACAAAGACCAATGAAGCCACCCGCCAGTTCATGACAATAGCGGAGCAATTGGCAAATCTTGAAAAGGTTCTGAAACATCAGAAGCAGAGGGGAAACCTTGGTGAAGCCTCACTTGAACTTATACTTTCAAATATACTTCCGCCGGATCAATTTAAAATGCAGTACGCATTTAAAGATGGCGAGACAGTGGATGCTGTGATTTTTACAAAAGAGGGTTTGATACCAATCGATGCCAAATTTTCTCTGGATAATTACAATCGCGTTTTGCATGCAATTGACGATGCGCAAAAGGAGGAATTGGAAAAAGAATTCAGAAATGACCTGAAGAAAAGAATTGATGAGACAGCAAAGTATGTGAAGATTGAGGAAAAAACCCTGCCATTTGCTTTTATGTTTATTCCCGCAGAAGCGATATATTACGATCTTTTAATCAATGAAGTGGGGTCCGTAAAAGTTAATACCAGAAATCTTATTGATTATGCCTACAATGAAAAAAAGGTAATAATAGTCTCTCCGACGACATTTTCAGCATACCTGCAGTCTGTTTTATATGGCTTTAAAGCCTTTAAAATTGAGGAATCTGCCAAGGAAATAATGAAAAGGGTAAATGATCTGGGGAAACACCTCAAAAGCTATGAGGACTATCATAATAGGCTTGGAAACGCTCTAGCAACAACAGTCAATCACTTCAGTGCCTCAAGCAAAGAGTTTAAGAAAATTGATAAAGATATGTTTAAAATCACAGGTTCTGCGATTGACATTGAGACATTACAGCTGGAGAAACCAGTAATGGAAGAATAATGAATAATGAATGAGGAATAAGAGATGATTAGAAACAATAAATCTTACTTAACGGGGTGAATAACTTTGAGAAACTTACAGAATTGTTTAAGAAATTTCCCGGCATAGGGCCCAGACAAGCTCAGCGCTTTGTGTATTTTCTCTTGACAAGAAATAAAAGTTATATAGATGAGCTGCAAAATCTAATAAAGGAAGTAAGGAAGGAGACATCAATTTGTAAAAATTGTTTTAGATATTTTTCTCATAACGGCTCCAAAATGCCGACTTGCAATATCTGTAGTAATGAAGGGAGAGAGAGTGCAACAATAATGATTGTGTCAAGAGATATTGATCTAGAAAATTTGGAAAAAGCTGGAAATTTCAAGGGAAAATATTTCTGCTTAGGCGGGACACTGCCAATATTAGAAAAGGAGCCGGAGAAAAAAATAAGAATAAATGAGTTGCTGAAAAAAGTTGAAACTGAGGGCAGTCAAATAAAGGAAATAATTATTGCAATGAATACTACAATGGAGGGTGAAAACACCGAGGATTATTTAAGAGAGCAATTAAATCTAGCAATAGAAAAATTTGGATTCAAAATAACTACTTTGGGAAAAGGACTTTCAACGGGTGCAGAACTTGAGTACGCAGATCCAGAAACTCTTCAGAGTGCTCTAAAAAATAGACAATAGTCTAGGTCAAAGAATCAATTTTTACTTCAAAATAGGGCTGGCGATGAGTATTTTTCTTGTAATAACGGCTCTTTTGCTTGTACTTTATTACAAGTACCTTCGGATAGCGCGAAATTTTATTTAGAGTAGCTGTAACTTTTGCCCCACTTACAACTGGCTCTCCGATTTTTACACTTGTCCCGTAATCAGTCAGCAAAACATTATCAAAAGTAATTTTATCTCCTTCCTTAAAATCACCAGTAATTTTTTCAATTTTCAGATTGTCTCCTTCTCTGACTTTATACTGCTTGCCGCCTGTAGCAATAACAGCAAAATCTCCTAAAGTTTTAGGTTTTAGGTTTGACGTTTTAGGGCTAGCCTTTTTTACGACAGTTCTTTTCTTTGTTGTTGGTTGTTTGTTATTAGTTGTTGGTTCTTTTACCATAGGTTCATTATTCTAACTTAAATTTCATAAATGACAATCCCGCCCTTTCTAGAAAGAGCGGGATTGGGAACGGATCACCCCCTCTCACACGGTTCCAGATTAAAAGCTATTTCTCTGTGCGAGAGGGGGCGGTTAAGTTGTTTTCATTAGGAGGGCTCCACGAGCGAGAGGGTGGAAGCTGGAGCGAACACTGCCACAATAGTGTGTGCCACCTCCTTGGAACATAACTATTATTATATTACACAGTTACTGGATTTTGCCAATACATAACTTACCCTCCTAAATTTTATAAAAAAATTTAGGAGGGTAAACTAAAAACTCAAATCATCTTCTGTTGTACCCTGAACTCTTGATTTATCAAGACTTTGGAAAGTTGCCTTCTTGTCATTGAAATAAAGCTCAATTTTTCCTGTTTCGCCATTACGATGTTTTTCAATTAGAACTTCTACAATGTTTGGTTTATCTGAGTCTTCTTTATACTTGTCTTCTCTATGAAGAAACATTACCACATCAGCGTCCTGCTCAATTGATCCTGAGTCACGAAGGTCGGAGAGTCTGGGTTTTCCGCCGCGACTTTCTACTGCGCGTGAAAGTTGCGAGAGAGCAAGAACGGGAATTTCAAGCTCCCTGGCAAGATGTTTGAGGGAACGGGATATCTCTGTAACTTGCTGAACCAGATTGTCATTACTCTTTGAACTTATTGGCATCATTAATTGAAGGTAATCAACGATAATTAGGCCGAGACCTTTTTCGCTTTTAAGACGGCGGGCTACAGAGCGCATTTTTAAAATATTGTTTCCCGGTTGGTCATCAATATAAATAGGAGCCTGTGAGAGTTGATCCAGTGCGTTTCTGATAGCAGCAAAATCGTCCTCTTTAGAGAGTCTGCCAGTTCGAAGCTTCCAAGCATCAACATTTCCTTGCGCGGCTAGCATTCTATCAACTAGCTGTTGGGAGCTCATTTCAAGAGAGAAAATACCTACCGGTACGCCATGATTAACAGCGGTTTGGCGGGCAATGTCGAGAGCTAGAGAAGTTTTACCAACCGAAGGCCTAGCAGCAAGGATTATCAAATCTGATTTCTGAAGCCCGGCAAGTTTATTATCCAACTCTGCAAATCCAGTGGGAATACCGCGCAACTCTCCTTTGGAATTATGCAAACGATCAAGCCTCTCCCAAGCTTCAGAGAGCTCATCTTTTAAATGAAGAAACTTGTGAACACCCCCAGTATTTGTAATGTCATAAACTTGCTTTTCTGCACGGTCAAGAATTTCTTCCAAGTCTGTTGCCTCATCATATCCGAGTGAAGCAAGATATTCTGATGCTTCAATAATTCTGCGAAGCATATATTTTTTCTGAATAATATCAGCATAATGTTTTATATTTGTTGAAGAGGGAACTATATTTACAAGTTCAGCAAGATAACTTGCTCCACCCAGCTGATCTAACTGGTTTTTTTCTTTAAGCCGAGCTGATAGTGAAAGAAGATCAATGGGCGTGCGTTTTGAAAAGAGATCAAGCATTCCCTCATATATAATTGCATTTCTTTCCGCATAAAAAGATTTCTGCGTTACGTAATCAACAATTTCATAAATTGCATCAGAGCGAAGCATTACTGAACCCAAAAGCGCCATCTCAGCCTCAATTGACTGCGGGGGAATACGAACCTTTTCTCTTATTAGCGTATCGCCGATTCTTGTAATGGGATCAATCATGGAGATATTTTAGCATAGGGAAAAAGGGAAAAGGTAAAAGATAAAAGTTGAAAGATTGGGAATAAAATGGGGAAACAGGAAGGATGAAGATGAATAAGGAATATTAACATTTTATACGATCGTATAAAATGTTAATATTGATGCTGAAGCTTAAATTTGCAAAAAGAAAGAGCGCCATCGTAGATGGCGCCCAAGCTTTGTAATCCAGTTAAACCAGTACGAATCAAGTCCAAATCAAGGTTCGACCTTGCTTTAAACTAATTTTCTATAAAAGAAAGAGCGCAATCCGAAGATGGCGCTCAAGCTCTGATAAGGTCCTTCCTAGGGAAGGGTGGCCTTTGGGGGCCGTTTCGGCTTTGGGGCTTACTTACCCCACCAGAGCCTTCAATGCACAAGGTCGCGTAGCGACCTGTAGTTTCGGCGAAAGGAATCTCTCTAGGTGCGTTGCGGGTAATCCGGAACGCGCTAGGTCTCGATAACCACACTTCGAGAGAATCCTCTTTTTTGTCAGTGCCCGATTGCAAGCCGGACACTGGCTGTCAAAGCTCTGGAGGTTCAAGCCTCCAGAGGGCGAGGGGGTCAGCACCCCAACCGTTCACTAGTGTTTCCTTGAGAGCGTTCCGTCTCTCTCGGTTACCATGGGTTCGCGATCCCATAGTCACTAGCTAGCCATTTTTTTGACCGCTTTTACTTGGGCTTTTACTTGGTTTTTTCTTTGCCGTTTTTTTTTGGTCTCACTTTATACGGGCCGCGAAACCCGATTTTTTCTATTAGAATTATAGCAAATCAAAATTTTTTGTCAACCCTAAAATCATAAAACATATAACATGAAACATGGAACATTAAAACATGCCTTAAAATAAGGGAAATACAAGGTTGAACCTTAGATACAATTCCAAAGGTTCGACCTTGGTTTCTAAACTTTTAAAATTCTGGGACCGTTCGACTGGTCTTCAATTTCGTAACCCCTTTCTTCCAGAGTTTTTCGGATTTTGTCGGCTTCACTCCAGTTTTGACTTGTGCGAGCTGTTTCACGATCGCTTATTAAATCCTGAACTTCCTGTGGCAGGGAAGTGATTTCCAAATATTTATCTCTCAATTCAACTTTATCTAAATTCAGACCCAAAACTTTATCAAACTCTAAGATCGTTGCTTTTTTGTCCGCATCAGTTAAAGAATCATTTTTTAGGATTTCCTGAATCAGAGCAAGTATTGCCGGAGTGTCCAAATCATCTTCAATTAATTCTTTAAATTTATTCAAATAATTTTGATCTACTTTTCCGATTTCAAAATTTCTTAATTGTTTAACTAATCGAGTAAATCCAGACTGGGCACCCTCAAGCGCTTCCCATGAAAAATTAACAGGTGAGCCGTAGCGAGCCTGGAGTAGAAAAAATCTGTATGAAAGCGGATGAATCCCTTTTTCCTCAAGAACTTTTAATGTAAGAATATTTCCTTCAGATTTTGCCATTTTGGCATTCTCCATATTGAGGAATGCATTGTGAAGCCAATAGTTTGCCAAAGGCTGGCCAGTAGCTGCCTCTGATTGGGCAATTTCATTGTTGTGGTGAACAGGAATATGATCTACCCCTCCTGTGTGAATATCAAATGTCTCACCAAGGTATTTCATTGACATTGCCGAGCACTCAATATGCCAGCCGGGAAAACCTTTTCCAAAAGGACTTTCATATCCTATAGAGACATTTCCGACCGAGTCGGATCCGCCTTGGGCGGAGAATTTCCAGAGAGCAAAATCTTTTGAATTTCTTTTTTCGGGGTTAATAACCCTTGAATCAGTTTCGTTAGACTTTTGATTACCCAATTTACCGTATTGAGGATACTTTGATATATCATAGTAAATTCCATCTGATGTTTTGTATGTAAATCCCTTTTCAGTTAGCTTCTGAATTAGTTCGATGTCTTCTTTTATATGTTCACTGGCAAAAGGAAATTTATCAGGAAATTTAATATTGAGTTTTTCCAGATCATTCTTAAAAGCCTCAAAATAGAAACTGGCGACTTCTTTCATTGCCTCAAGAGATAAAGATTTACCCTCGCGCTTAAGAGCAAGAGTCATTTTGTCCTCACCCTCATCAGCATCGGACTGAAGGTGGCCAATGTCTGTTACATTTATTATTTGTTTAACTTTATAGCCCAAATATTCCAGAGCGCGCCTTAGAATATCAGCGAATATATAAGCTCTTAAATTGCCGATATGGGCGTAATAATAGACTGTCGGGCCGCAGTTATACATACTGGCTTCTCCCTTGTGGATGGGCTTAAATTCCTCCTTTTTGCCTGTTAGAGTGTTTGTTAAATAAAGCATGAATTAAAAGATTATATCAGGAAATGAACTACTCAAATTCTAATTACCTATTATAATTAGCGTATGTCAGATCACATACCAAGCCTTGAAGAACTTAGAACTCAAAGGACGCCGATTAGAAATGTAAATCTTGAACATAAAGAAAAATTTTCAAGACTTGAGAATTTTGCTATCTACGTTACAGAAAAAGTCGGAACGATGGATTTTTTTCTAATACTCACTATTTGGACGCTTTTGTGGCTTGCTTGGAACGCTTTTGGCCCTGTAAATTTTAGATTTGATCCTTTCCCAGCTTTTGTTTTATGGCTTTTTATTTCAAATGTAATGCAGCTTATATTTCTTCCACTTATTATGGTCGGGCAAAACCTTCAGGGAAGGCACGCTGAAGCCAGGGCTCAAAGTGATTTTGAGGTTAATGTTAAAGCCGAGAGGGAAATTGAAGCCATTCTTCTGCGGCTTGAGGAGCAGGGGAAAATGATATTGCAAATTTTGAAACACTTAGAAAATAGGAAGGATTAAAATTATCTAACGGGATGAATCCCGTTAGAGATTATATAGTTGATTAAGTTAATTATATTTGTCAGAATTGTTAATGTATATTATCTGATTGGTGTAGTAATTATTTACGGAAGTGTTTAAAAATTAAATCACTTTATTTACTAATAATCTTTTTATTATTTTGAGAGGGTGGTGTTAAAAGTAAATTTAATGAACACTTCCTATCTCTAACGGGATGAAAACACATAGACTAGAGCAATTAGCAGACGGAATATTTGCAATCATTATGACTCTTATTGCTTTTGACCTTAGGCCGCTTTTTATTTCTGCTGAAATTTCAGACATTACACTCTGGCAGTCTCTTGTCTCAATGGCTGATGTTGTTTTTATATTTTTTATCACCTTTGCATTGCTCTTTACATACTGGAGAGCGCACCACTCAATTGTTTCTCTCTATGCCCAAAATTTGACACCCGGACTCATTAACTTTAATGGTTTGTTTTTTTTCCTAATTACGTTGGTGCCATTTTCTTCCCGTTTCCTAGGCAATTTTTATTTCAATAAAGTGGCAATTATTATTTACGGCGCTCATGTTATTTTTATTGGCTTAACTTTGTTTTTTATGAGACGTTATATTGAAATAAATCCCTCAATAGAAACATTGCCCACAAGCAAAGATGAAATCATTCGTGGGTATGTCAGGATACTTCTCCCAGTATTCTCGGCACTAGCGGCAATAATTTTAAGTCTCTGGAATATAAAACTTTCTTTGATTTTATTTTCTATCGCAATTGTATTCAATCTTATTCCCGGGGCAACGCACTGGATTGGAGTAAAAATATCCAAGAGTGAATGAAAAATGACTGATAAGTTTGTTATAATCACTTAACATATGGAACAAAAAAATTCCGGATCAAAAATTGCTGTATCCATAGTTCTCGCAGTGGCAATTTTTTATATTGGAACCTACGTGGGCAAAGGCTCTGTCAAGCCTGCTCTTGGGATTAATTTAGAAAACAAAGAAACTGATAAGCCGCTTGTGGTGGATTTCTCGCCATTTTGGAAAGCGTGGAATATTTTGCAGGAAAAATACGTTCCTGCCTCATCTACCCAGCCTGCAGTCAATGATCAGGACAAGGTCTGGGGGGCGATATCTGGATTAGCAGGCTCTTATGAGGACCCGTATACGGTATTTTTACCACCGACACAAAATGAGATTTTTGAAGCAGATGTCAGGGGAAATTTCGGTGGAGTGGGAATGGAAATCGGAATTCAGGAAGGGGTTCTTACTGTTATTGCCCCACTTAAAAATACTCCGGCATACAGAGCAGGTGTTAAGGCTGGAGATAAAATTGTTCAGATTGGTGAGCGATCAACTTATAACCTGACAACAGAGGAATCGGTCTCTCTTATCCGCGGGGAAGCGGGGACTGCAATTGAAATTACAGTTATACGTGAAGGCCAGAGTGAACCGCTTAAATTTAATTTAGTACGCGAAACAATAAATATACCAACAATTAACACCGAGCTTCGCAAGGACGGGGTTTTCGTGATTGAGCTTTATAATTTTTCAGCTGATTCGCCCAATCTTTTCCGCCGGGCTCTTAGAGAATTTATTAATTCAAGAACCGACAAATTACTTCTTGATCTTCGAGGCAATCCTGGCGGGTATCTGGAGGCGTCCGTTGATATGGCAAGCTGGTTTCTGCCGGCTGGAAAGGCGGTAGTAAGAGAGGATTTCGGAGGCAAGCGCGAGGAAATTGTTCACAGAAGCAGGGGTTATGACATTTTTACCGACAAGCTTAAAATGGTCATTCTTGTCGATAATGGCTCGGCTTCTGCCTCGGAGATCCTTGCTGGCGCCCTCCAGGAGCATAGCAGGGCAAAAATTGTCGGCTCAAAGACTTTTGGTAAAGGTTCAGTTCAGGAGCTAGTAAAAATTACTCCCGAAACATCACTAAAAGTTTCAATTGCCCGTTGGCTTACCCCAAATGGTGTCTCAATCTCTGCGGGCGGGATTACTCCGGATATTGAAATAAAAAACACAAAAGATGAACTGGAAAAAGGCGTTGATATACAGAAACAAAAAGCAATCGAGACACTATTAAACTGGGGAAAATAATTTCTAATTTTTAATGAATTGCTGATTGTAAACAGGGATGAATCCCGTTAGAGATCAAATTGTTATGTATTACACATATTTAATGCGAAGTAAGAAAAATGGAGATTGGTATACAGGATTTGCGAAGGATTTGCGGAAGCGCTTTAAACAACACAACTTTG